>FRDC01003155.1_pt1 | contig 73470 bp, 71 predicted proteins | sample 1106171 | NCBI WGS metagenome assembly FRDC01 (sample SAMEA3930566, study PRJEB13176) | freshwater metagenome | biome: Drinking water system; feature: drinking water; material: water | place: Singapore | collected 2014-12-20 | reverse complement strand
AGGATATGCTTCCGTCTGAAAACAGCATGCTCTAGAGCATTTTCCGGCCAGCTGGATACTGGTTGGCTGACAGAAAATGCGACAAAACAAGAAGATAGAGCGGAAAATTCGATTGAATCAGATCTGAAGCCGCTCTAGAAAAACGCCTCACACGACGCCGACCCGCAGCAGATCATGAAGATGGAGCAGGCCGACCGGCCGCTCATCCTCGACCACGACAAGAACGGTGATCGAGCCGCTCTGCATCATCTCGACCGCTTCGGCAGCCAGCGTGTCGGGCGCGATGGTGCGCGGCGCCTTGGTCATGACACTGTCGACAACGCCGTGAAGGGATTTTGCCGCCAGCGCCCGGCGCAGATCACCATCCGTGAAAAGGCCAGCCAGTCGCCCGCTCTCATCCACGACGACAACGCAACCAAACCGCTTGGCGCTCATCGGCACGATGGCCTCGGCAATCGTCGTACCTTTCCGCACCAGCGGCAGTGCCTCCCCGCCATGCATGAGTTCGCGCGCAAGCTTCAGGCCGGCACCCAGACGCCCGCCCGGATGGAGCAGGCCGAATTCACGCGCCGTGAACCCGCGCGCTTCCAGAAGGGCAACGGCAAGTGCATCGCCAAGCGCCATTTGCATGGTCGTCGACGTGGTGGGCGCCAGCCCGTTGGGACAGGCTTCCGCCGCCTTGGGCAGGATCATGGCCCCGTCCGCCGCCCTGGCGAGCGCCGACCCCTCATCCGAGGTGACGGCGTAAAGAGCCACCGAAAAGCGCGTCGCATAGGCGACCACAGGCGCGAGTTCCGCAGTTTCGCCTGACCACGACAAGGCGAGAATCACATCATCCGTCTGGATCATGCCAAGATCGCCATGCGAGGCTTCGCCAGGATGGACGAAATAGGCAGGCGTACCGGTCGAGGCAAGTGTAGCTGCAATCTTGCGCCCGACATGCCCCGATTTGCCGATGCCGGTCACGATGACCCGCCCTTTGCCTGCAAGTACCGCTGCAACACAGCGATGGAAGGCAAGACCGGTAGGCCCGGCAAGCGTGTGGACCAGGAGATCAAGGCCGGCACGCTCGGCCTCGATCGTCCGGATAGCCGAAGCCACCGCGTCAAGCACAGCTTCTTTGCGCAGAGGTGAATTCAAACCGTTCATCAGCCCATTCCTGTTCGATGCAATCCTAGCCTTTCACCGGACCGGGTGAAACCCCGAATGCATCTGCAACCCGCAACGTAACCACTGGTTAACCACGCGCATTTACCGTCCGTTCACCAGTGCAGGTGGTGGAGAGGATGAGAGCAGGGACTACGCGGTCGATGAGGCGCGCTGGCCTTGCCGCGTTGGCGGCGGCAGCCCTGTGCCTGTGCGACCCCGCTTTCGCTCAACGCGCGCCTGCGCCGGAAGACCCGCTTCTGGTCAATCCCGACGATGCTCTGCCGCTCCCGCGCAACGCGCCGCAAACCGGGCTGCGAGGCGCTCTCGCACCTGCCTCCGACACCGATAGCGCGACACGTCTCGACACCACGACCCAGCCGCCCGCCGACCCGCTCGATCCTGCATCCACCCGCCCGCCGCCGCGCCCCGTTCCACGCACCAGCGCTGCCGTTCAGGCCGTGGTGCGAGCCCCGCTGCGCACCCAGATCACGCCGCCTGTCCTTGCACCCGTCCTCGATCCGCGCGCCTCCACCACCAGCGGGCCGCCGCCGCCCGCGCCGGTGGCACCCCAGCCAGCCTCAATACCCGATCCCAACCCCTACGCGCCGCTTGGCATCACCATCGGCGCCTTCACGCTGCGCCCGGCGGTTGAAAGCGGAGTTGGCTTTACCAATAACGCCAACGGCAATACCACCGGTCAGACCCGCACCGGCTTCACCCGCAATGCCGCCGAAGTCCTGATCAATTCCAACTGGAGCAATCATGCGCTTGGCTTGCGGCTGCGCTATGAACGCGAGGATTTCTTCACCTCGCAAGTTGAAGCGCGCAACAATATCGACGTCCAGGCGACCGGGCGCATCGATGTGCGTCGCGATACTCAGCTTGATTTCGGCGCCGGCTTCCGCCGCGTGCCCGACAGTGCCTTTACCTTCAACCTGCCGGTAACCGCCTTTGGTCGACCTGATCTCGACACCACGACCGCCAATGCCGCCATCACCCAGCGCTTCGGCCGTGTCGCGGTGCGGCTGCGCGGGCAGTTCGATGCGCTGCGCTATGGCCAAACGCAGCTCGTCGGCGGCGGCAGCCTGTCGAATACCAGCCGCAATCTCGACATCACCACAATCACCTTGCGCGGCACTTACGACATCACGCCGCAATTCAGTCCGTTTGCGGAAGTGGCGTTCAACCGCCGCAACTACCAGGTCCCCGTTGATCTGTTCGGCCTTCGTCAGGGATCGGAAGGGCTGACGCCCCGCGGTGGCCTGGCCTTCAACCTCGGACCGGCGCTGAATGGCGAAGTGGCGCTGGGCTACCTGCTGCAACGCCAGCGCGAGCCGACCATCCCGAACGTTGAAGGGTTGACCGTTGATGGCGCGCTCGCCTATCAGCTCTCCGGCCTCACAACCTTGCGCTTCATGGCCCGCAGCGGCGTCCTCGACAGCCAGCAGGTCGGTGGCTCGACCGGCGGCTTTACCCGCGATCTCTTCTTCACCGTCGAACACGCCTTTCAGCGCAATCTTCTGGCCACCGCCACGCTCAACCTCGGCCTTGACCAGTTCGCCGGCATCACCCGCGCGGACAAACGGCTGATGAGCATTCTGGCCCTCACCTGGCGGTTCAACCGCAACGTGTCCTTTACCACACGCTATGTCTATTCACGCGTTGACTCAAACATCCCCGGCGTCGCCCAGTCCTCCAGCAGCATCGAAGGCGGGCTGCGCATTGAATACTGACCGTCTGTTTCAGTAACGGGCACCGGCAGGCGCAATCTTGTCGTTCTGCCGCCCGGCCTTGTCGAAGACCTGACGCAGCAGACCATTTGCCTTTGCCTCCTCGATAAAGGCGCTGGCATAGGCGAGCGCCGCCGGCCTGCCCTTGGGCACCGCAATGGCAATTCCTGTTGTCTGGAACGCGTCATCGAGAATGCGCGCACCCGGCACGTCCTTGACGAGGCCTGTCAGCGAATCGCGTGACAGGGCCACGGCATCAACCTGTCCGGCCTTGATCAGCGCGATCGCCTCACCGACGGAAGCGACATCGGTTACGGTGGCAAGCGGCATCGTCTCGCGGGCCTTGCGAACGGTCGTCGTGTTGGAGATGCCGACAACCCGGGTACCGGCGCGGTTCAGCTCGCCATTGCTCCTGACGCTGGAGCCAGGCGCCACCATGCAGGTGCTCTCCAGCGCGAAATAGGCAGGGCCGAATTCAACCTTGGTCTTGCGCTCGGCATCGACCGGCATGAAGGCGACATCAATCGCCGCCTTGGCCGTAAGTTCGACAAGCTCTCCGGAATTGGGCGCGGCCACGATCTCCACCGGCACGCCGAGCTTTTTGGCAAGCGCCTCGCCAAGGTCAACCGTGATTCCCCTGGGCATGCCGCTGGGATCCTTGACCACGAAGAACGCCGAAGCCGACGGCGCAAACGCCACACCGACCCTGAGCTTGCCACTTGCCGCCAGTTCAGCGCGCGCCGCCTCATCTGCTGCCATTGCCTGTCCCCCTGTGATCAAACCAATGCCAAGACTGGCTATCGCCGCCAGGGCGCCATAGGATGCCGTGACCATTTGTTTCCCCCGCTTTTTTGTGAACAGATTAAAGGCGCGTCCCGCTAACAGCGCAAGGGTCCACACCTATTCGGCCGCCTGGCGGCGATGCGCCTCCTCAAGGCTCGGCAACCGGCCGGGATTGAGCAGGAAATACGGGTCGGACTGACGCTTCAGGCCCTCCTGATCCGCCTTGATCCGCTTCCATCCCTTGCCTTCCAGCGTGAAGATATGCGGATTGGCGACCTGAAGCCCGTTATCTTCAAGGATCGTCATGATCTCGAAGAGCCGCTCGGGCGTGGTGAACTTGACCAGCGGCAGGGAGGAATTGGTAAAGCTGCCAAGGCGGCGTTGAAATTCGAGATGCCAGAAAATCTCGCCGGCAAACGTCGTCTCCGCCCAGGCAAGCCGTTCGATATTGCGCCCGGCCGGGAACAGGACCTGCAGATAGGTGATCGAGGGATCAAGGCGGATGGCGTGCAGCGTCGTGTGGTTCCAGCAATATTCGTAAAGCGGCGGCATCGCGCCATCATGGAAAAATGCCGCCCGCCGGGCTGCCTCGCTGTCGCGCTCGTACGCCATGCGCCCGCCATGGCGTGTGATATGGCGCCACACAGACGGGCGCTGCGGTTCGCTGGTCATGATGATGGCAAAGGCTTCATCAGCGCCAACCAGCGGCGCAATCCGCTTCAAATAGGGCGAAATGCCCGGTGCATGGACTGAGACAAGCTTCTTGGCGATAACCTGGTCCTCGATCAGCCCTTGCCCGAAGGAAGCTGCCGCGATCAAACTGGGAAAAGCGACGATCTGTTCGGCCCAGGGGAAGAGCGGCGCCGTCGGCAGGTCGATTTCAGTGACGATACCGTTGACGCCGTAAGCATGGACCGCCTGCATCACCTCATCGCCTTCGAGGCGAAGCTCGCGCGGCTCCTCCTCCATCGTCATCAGACGCAACGCCTGCACCGCGCCCGGATCACCAATCTGCCCCCAGGTGCATGAGCCGACGCCAGCCGCCCCGCCGCACACGAAGCCACCGATGGTGGCGTGCTGGCGGGTGGAGGGAAACATCCGCAATTCAAAACCGCTGCTCTCGATCTCGCGGTCGATATCGAGCATCATCTTGCCGGCCTCGACCGTCACCAGGCCGGGAACATTGGCAAGCAGGCGATCAAGCCCGGTTGTTTCAATCACAATACCGCCGTCAAGCGGCACGCTCTGCCCGTAATTGCCGGTGCCGCCGCCACGTGTCGTCAACGCCACCCGATGACGGCAGGCAGATGCCATGATACGCCGCAATTCCTCGCGATTGGCCGGCCTGACGATGGCGCGCGCCCGTTTTGTCTCAAGCTGTGGTTTGAGGATCGGAGAAAACCAGAAGAAGTCGCGCGATTTGAGCTTGATCGTGGCCTCATCGGTCGCCACCGCAATACCCGCGATATCAGCAAGGAATTCCTCGACCGCGCCGGTCATCTTTGAGGCCCGGGATTGGGCTCGAACAGGTCATTCATATCGAATGCCGCCACATCGGCGATAAGGTCGACGAAGGCGCGGGCGATGTGGTCAATCGTCGCGCGGCCCTTGTCGGCGCTGGCAAGTGAGGCATCGCCCACCGTCCCCGCATCAGACAGATCCTGCGCCTGCCAGCCGAAGGCAGCCGTGCCATGTGCGCGCAAATGAGTAAAACGCTGGGCGAAACGCTCCTGCGCTGAGGCAAACCGCTCAGCCTTGTCCATGTGCACCAGATCAGGCCGCGCTGCCAGCATCACCGAGGTTTCCATGTCGCCACCATGGATGCCGTAACGATTTTCCCAGTCGCTGTAGAGGCCGGCGGGAAGCCCGGCCAGCCGCGACCAGTGGGTCGCCACCGCCAGCATGCCATGATCAACCCGCAACTCACGCGCCACGATGTCGAGCACCGAGATATTGCCGCCATGCGAATTGGCGAGAATAAGCTTCTTCACCCCTGCCCGCGCCACACTTTCGCCGGTCTCGACCAGAACCCGCGTCAGCGTGTCCCATGACAGGGTGAGCGTGCCGGGCGAGGCGATATGCTCATTCGATTTACCGATGGCCTGGATTGGCATGAAGGTCGCAGGAAGATCATCGGGCAGCAATTCAAGCACACGCGCCATATAGGCTTCGCCGATCGTCGTATCGGTCGACAGCGGCAAATGCGGCCCGTGCTGCTCGATTGCCGCAACCGGCAGGATCGCCACCCAGTTATGGCCGGGCGCACCGGCAAAATCCCGCGTGGTCATATCCTGCCAGCGGCGCTTGGGCAGCCTGGTCATCAGCGATCCTTTCGCATGGTCATGCTGGCCGCCACCGCCTCGATCTCGACCTTGAAGGCGGGATTGGCAAAGCCTGAGACAATCATCAGCGTCGACGCCGGTGGCGGGCTGGCGATATGCCGGTCACGGACCTTCATATACGCCTGAAGATGGTCGGCGGACGTGACATAGGCGTTGAGGCGGACGAGATCGCCAAAGCCCATGTCAGCTGACGCCAGCACCAGACCAATCGCCCGAAAGCACAGCGTGGCCTGATCTTCCGCGCTTTCGGGGATGATATCGTCTGGCGTGATGCCGAGTTGCCCCGAACAGAAGAGCAGACGGGCGCCCTCTGGCACCTCAACTCCAAAACTGTAATGGGCGAAAGGCGGCCGGATGCCGGCTGGCGTGTGATGGATGAACATGGCGCAAGGCTAGTGAGGGAACCAGCCCGGTGCAAGATGGGACGAGGTGCGACATGTGCTGTAAAAGCGGGCTTGCCCGAAACCCGCCATCATGCTGCTTTGCCGATCATGCAGTATGGCTTTGCCCGATTACCCGCCGACCGCCATTACATCATCGCCAACGCCCGGGCCCCGCGTTGTCTGGTGGATGGTGGCGATGATTTGCCGTCAAGCGATGATCTGGTGGCATTGTCGATCATGATCGCCAGTGACCGCATCGTGGGTGTCCTGCCACCGGATGCGGCGCCAGAAGGTGTGGCGCGGATCGATCTTGCTTCCGGCATCGTCTTTCCCGGCTTTGTTGACGTTCATACTCATCTCGACAAGGGACATATCTGGCCGCGCCGACGCAATCCGGACGGCACGTTCCAGGGTGCGCTCGACAGTGTGAAACACGACCGCAAGGCTCATTGGTCGCGCGAGGACCTATGGGCGCGCATGAATTTTTCTCTGCGCGCCGCACACGCCCACGGTACCGTCGCCCTCCGCACCCACATCGATTCGGCCTTTGGGCAGGAAGACATCACCTGGCCGCTGGTGCCGGAATTGCGCGCCGCGTGGAAAGGCCGCATCGATCTGCAGTTTTCGTCGCTTGCCTCGGCCGATCTCTTGTGCGAGCGCCCGTTTGCCAGCAAAATCGCCGGCCTGGTGAGCAAGGCCGGCGGCGCGCTTGGCTGCGTCACCTATCGAACGCCCAATCTCACAGCCGCCCTCGACAATGTGTTTGCACTCGCCAGCGAGCACGGGCTTGATCTCGATTTCCACGTTGATGAAACGCAGGACCCCGAAAGCCGGTCACTGGCGATGATCGCCGACAAGGCGCTGGCGACGCGCTTCGAAGGCCGCATTGTGGTCGGCCATTGCTGCTCGCTCACCCGCCAGCCGGAGGAAGAGCAGTACACCACCATCGCCCGGCTGGCCGCAGCCGGCATCGCCGTCATATCGCTGCCGATGTGCAACATGTATCTGCAGGAGCGCCATGCCGGCGTCACCCCGCGCTATCGCGGTGTCACGCTTCTGCACGAACTGAAGGCTGCGGGGGTTGACGTTGCAGTGGCTTCCGACAATACACGCGATCCTTTCTATGCTTATGGCGATCTCGATGCGCTGGAAGTCTATCGCGAGGCAACCCGTATCGCCCATTTCGACCACCCTGTCAGCGACTGGCCACGCACCGTCACGGCGGCACCGGCGCAGATGATGGGGCTGGCGCAATATGGCAGGATCGGCGCCGGGCGCGGCGCTGATCTCGTTCTCTTTCGCGCCCGTTCCTGGACCGAACTCCTGGCCCGCCCGCAAGCCGACCGTACCGTGATACGCGCTGGCCTGGCCATCGACACCACACTGCCTGACTATGCCGAACTTGACCCCTTTGTCGGACCGCCAAAATGACCGCGATTGCCAAACTGAAAGCTGAGCTGGCCGGCCTGCGCCTTGAAGAAAACATCGCCATTGTCAAACAGAAGAGCCGGGATTTTTTCTGGTACTCGCCTGTGCTGAAATCACAGCTTGATCACATCACCGCTGACCTCGTGGTGTATGCCACCAGCGAAGCCGACATTTTGCGCGTGCTTGCCGCCTGCTTTGCCCATGGCGTGCCAGTGACCGTGCGCGGCGCAGGCACCGGCAATTACGGCCAGGCCATGCCGCTTGCCGGCGGGCTGTTGCTCGATGTTTCGGCTATCAACGACATACGTCTCATTGCAGCTGGCCGCGTCATCACGGGCCCCGGCGCCATCCTGGGCGATATCGATGCCGCCGCCCGCGCCCATTCAAACCAGGAATTGCGCCTCCATCCCTCCACCGCCCGCACCGCGACGATTGCCGGTTTCATTGCCGGCGGCTCGGGCGGTGTCGGGTCGATCCAGTGGGGGGGATTGCGCGATCTGGGCAACATCATCCGCCTGCGCGTGCTGACGATGGAAGCAACGCCGCGCATTCTCGATATTCGCGGCGCTGACCTCCACAAGGTCTCGCATGCCTATGGCACCAACGGCATCATCACTGAAGTCGAGATGCCGCTGGCGCCCGCTTACGAATGGATCGAGGCGCTCGTCAGCTTCGATGACGTGATGAGCGCCGCGCGCTGCGCCAATGAGCTTGGCGTGATGGACGGGCTGTTGAAAAAGGAGTTGGCGGTGGTCGGTGCTCCCGTGCCGTTCGACTACTTCCTGCGCCATCAGAAATTCCTGACCCGCAATGACAGCGTCATCATTGCGATGATCGCCCCGCACGCCATCGACGCGTTTCAATGGGCGGTCGAGCAGTATAAGGGGCGCATCACTTTTCGTTCCGATGCCGTAAGCGCTAGCGACAGCAAGGGTCTGCCACCGGTCTATGAGCTGACATGGAACCACACGACATTGCGGGCGCTGCGGGTGGACCCGACGATCACCTATCTGCAGGTGCTCTATCCCGCACCCGGCCACCTGGCGCTTGTCGAGCGCATGCATCATCTGCTGGGCGATGAGGTGCCGGTCCATCTTGAATTCACCCGCTTCAACGGCGCCGTCACCGCCTTCGGCCTGCCCCTGCTGCGCTTCACCAGCGTTGAGCGGCTGGACGAGATCGTCCGCCTGTTTGAAGACAATGGTTGTCCGGTCTTCAACCCGCACCGCTACACGCTGGAGGAAGGCGGTATGAAACAATCAAATCCGGTGCAGCTTGCTTTCAAACGCGAGGCTGACCCCAAAGGGTTGCTCAATCCCGGCAAAATGATTGCCTGGGACGATCCGCATCATGATTTTTCTTCCGACAAGCTCTATCTCTTTCCCGGCATGCAGGACAGTGTCGGCTGATGCGCGTTCTGGTTCTCTACGCCCATCCCGCCGAAACCAGCTTCTGCGCCGAAATCAACCGGCAAGTCGCTCAAACCCTTCAGGATGGCGGGCATGTTGTCGACATGCTCGATCTCAATCTCGAGAAATTCAATCCCGTTCTGAGCCGGGGCGAGCGCCTTGGCTACCACGCGATTCCCGATAACCGCGCGCCGGTCGTGGATTACGTGCGACGCCTTCAGGCAGCTGACGCACTGGTGATTGTCACGCCGATCTGGAATTTTGGCTTTCCGGCGATCCTCAAGGGCTTCTTCGACCGCGTCTTCTTGCCTGGCGTGTCGTTCGAGATGAAGAAAGGCAAGGCTCGGCCCTGTCTGCATAATCTGCGCCGCCTGCTGGTGATCGCCACCTATGGCGGCACGCGCTGGCGGGCGCGTCTGATGGGCGATCCGCCGCGCCTCATCGTCAAACGCCTTCTGCGCGCCACCATCCGCCCTGGCGCCGCGATCCGCTATCTCGGTCTCTACGATATGAACCGCGCCGATGCCGCAACGAGGCGCCGCTATCTGCAGGCAGCCGGCGACAGCGCTGCCTCGATGCGATGATGATGTTCAGTCGCTGACGAATGGTCGAAAGGCGGTCAGTACCTTGAGATAGACATCGCGCTTGAAAGGCACAACGAGCCCCGGCAGTTCAGCCGCCTTTACCCAGCGCCAGGCGCTGAACTCGGCCTTGTAGGCCCCATCGCCCGGTCGCAGAACATCAATTTCCTCATCCACCCCGTTAAACCGCAGCGCGAACCATTTCTGCGTCTGGCCACGCCAGGAGCGCACCTTCGCCCCATAGGTTTTCGGAATGTCATAGCGATACCAGTCGGGCGTTTCCCCAAGAACGCTGGCACTGCGCACATTGGTTTCTTCATGCAATTCGCGAAAGGCGGCGGCCTGAGGTGCCTCCCCGTCGTCAATGCCACCTTGCGGCATCTGCCAGGGATGAGAGGGCAATGTGCTGCCGCGTTCCTTTTTACGCTTGCCGACAAAGACGAGACCATCGCCATTGATCAGCATGACCCCGACGCAGGGGCGATAGTCAGGGTGTCGATCAATCATCATCACGAAGGCAATCCGCTATAACATCGCTTTAACCGGCGCCAGGCCACTTATGGTGTTGCACATCTGCACAAATCTTGCTGTGTGAATGATCATCCTCGCGCAAGCGAACACCACTTGATCAACTCAGCCTACTTCGTCGCCGATGTCAGCACGCTGACCGGCACCAGAACAAAACCCTTGCGCTCTATCGCCTTGGCCCAGCGCGCCACGCGCTCGATCGAAATCGGCAGCGCCGAGGCAACGCCCATCGCAAAGCCCTTCTGCTCCGCTTCGCTTTCAAGGGCGGCGAGCGCTTCATCGATCCGCTGCTGGGTCGGCACCGCATCAATCGTCAGCGCCCCGCGTGTGAAGGCAATACCGGTCTGGCGGGCAATCTCGCGCGTGCGCGAGCGCGCCGCCGAACCATCATCGGCAAAGCTCAGACCGCGACGCTTCAATTCTGTAAACAGCGTCTTCAGCCCCTCCTCGCTGGTCACAAACTTCGCGCCCATATAGTTGGCAAGCCCGGTGAAACCGGAAAACCGCGTCATCGCCCAATGCAGCCGGTCGACATTCTGATCAACCGTTAGCGTCGACAGCAGGGTTTGCGGCCCGGGATCGTTGGCTGGAAAATCAAAGGGCTCCATGGGCATGTGAAGCATCACCTCATGGCCGTCGGAGCGCGCTTTGTTGACCTGCGCCTGCAGGGCGGAGCCGTAAGGCGCGAAGGCGAGCGTGACTTCAGCTGGCAATTTGGCAATCGCTTCACTGGTCAGATTGGCTGACAGGCCAAGCCCGCCAAACAGAACGGCAATGCGTGGCGCGGCGCTTGACCGGTTGGAGGCGGCCGGATCGAAGGGGCGCGCGTAGAACGCCGACGGCTTCGTGCCATCAGGCGCGATCCTGGGAAGCAGCCCGTGACGGCTCTTCTCCACCAGCCGCGGCTCGGGCGCCGCGCGCAGCACGCGACTGCCAGGCGCGTTGGGAACATCGATAATCCGTACCTGGCCCTGACCGGACGCTCCACCGGGCGTGATGATCTTGACCTGCGAATGCTCGCCTGCCGGCGCCGCGCTGCCATCCTCGCCCGCGGCCACCGGCGCTGCGGCTTCGTCAGCTTCATGCGCCGGCGTGGGCGATGCTGATGGCGGCGCGATGACTGGCAGCGACGCCTGGATAATCGGCTCGCCGCCATAAGGATCTTTAACCAGAAGCACCCATGCCGCGACACCGCCGGCAACCAGCACCCACAGGCAAAGAACGGGGACAAGACCGATCTTGATCCTGATGCGCCTGTTCTGCACCCAGCCCGCGAGCGGGCGATAGAGCGTGTCGATTGCTGTTGCCATGAAAGTGTCGCCACCAACCCCTGTGCATGTCACGCTTGCACAAGGGTTGGTAACGAAAGGTTAACCGCGTTTACAAAAAGCCGAATTTAGCGAACCGAACCCTGCTTGCCAGGGGTCGCCTGCGGCGGGAAGGCGGCATTCTGCGTCTGCCCGCGCATCAGCGACAGCGCCATCTGCAACTGATTGTCTTCCAGCGGGTTGGCGGCGACATAGCTTGAGGACGCCGTTTTCTCTTCGCCTTCGGCCTTCAGATGACCACGCAGCGCCGCCTCGCCCTTGGTCTCGGTCTTGGCCCGGTCGGCTTCCGGCAGGTCAGGCTGCAGCAGAATGTCCGGATCAATCCCCAGCGCCTGGATCGAGCGACCCGACGGTGTGAAATAGCGGGCAGTTGTCAGACGTATCGCCCCGTTCTGCTGGCCAAGCGGAATAATGGTCTGGACCGACCCTTTGCCGAAGGAGCGGGTGCCGAGAATGGTCGCCCGCTTGTGGTCCTGCAGCGCACCCGAGACGATTTCGGAAGCGGAGGCCGAACCGCCATTGACGAGCACGATCATCGGCTTGCCCTTGGTCAGGTCGCCGCCACGCGCATATTCCCGCCTTGTATCCTCGGGACGGCGGCCACGCGTTGAAACGATCTCGCCGCGGTCGATGAACGCCGACGACACCTTGATCGACTGGTCGAGCAGCCCGCCAGGATTATTGCGTAGGTCGAGAATAAAACCCTTCAGTTTTGGGCCCAGCGCCGTCGAGATCTGCTCGATTGCGTTGCGTACACCATCCGTTGTCTGTTCGTTGAACTGGGTGATGCGGATATAGCCGACATCCTCGCCTTCCTGGCGCGAACGCACCGAAACGATCTTGATGATGTCACGGACGATCTTGATCTCGACCGGCTCGTCGAGACCCGGCCGCTGTACCTTGATGGAAATGGCGCTGCCGATAGAGCCGCGCATTTTCTCGACCGCCTGCTGCAAGGTGAGGCCAAGCACCTGATCCCCGTCGAGCGAAACGATGAGATCACCGGGGCGAACCCCGGCGCGTGCTGCCGGCGTGTCGTCGATGGGGGCCACGACCTTGACCAGCCCGTTCTCCATCGTCACTTCGATGCCAAGACCGCCGAATTCACCGCGCGTCTGCACCTGCATGTCACGGAAGCTGCGGGCCGACAGGTAGCCGGAATGCGGATCAAGCGCTGACAGCATGCCGTTCAGAGCGGATTCGACCAGCTGCTCATCTTTCGGCTGATCGACATAATCGGCACGCACGCGCTCGAACACATCACCGAAAAGATTGAGCTGGCGATAGGTATCAGCCGTCGCGCCTCGTCCTTGCGCCGGCGCAAAGAACTGCAGATGCGATGTCGCCAGCATGGTGCCGACGCCCAGGACCGCTCCAAGAACCATGTAAGATGTCTTCTGCATTATCCGCGCGCCTTTTCCGAATTCGTTGCCCACCACGGGCCTGGATCGACGGTCACCCCGTCTTTTCTGAACTCAATATAGAGTACCGGCCGCGAGGAATCGAGATCCAACGCTGCTGCGGTTGCAAGAATGGTTTGGCCCATCTGGGCCAGGGACTCACCGGCAAGAACAAATTGACCAGGCTCGACCGTAATCTTCTCCATGCCTGCCAGCAAGATGTGATGACCACCACCGACATTGACAATGACGATCTGGCCATAGGAGCGGAAAGAGCCGGCATAGACGATCCAGCCCTCGGCTGGCGACGTGACGGTTGCCCCCGCGCGCGTGCGCAGGAAAACACCACGAGATGTCCCACCGATCCCGTCATCATCCCCGTATCGCCTGAGAATCTGGCCGGAAGCAGGCAAAGTGACCTGCCCCTTGATCTGCTCGAAGGCAGGGCCGGCCTGCGGCAATTTGGCCGAAGGCAGGGCGGCAACCCGCCGGTCGCCGGCGCGCGGCGTGCCATCGCGGTTCACGTCAACGTTATCGGCCGGGGCAGATGCGGCGGCAGAAGCAGCTGCCGCCTTGGCCGCAGCGTCAGCTTTCTGGGCGATGTCGAGCGCGCTGTCGAGGCGCGACAAAAGATCACGTGTGTTCTGCGCGTCCTTGGCCAACTCTTCAATGCGCTGCCGGCTGAGGCGCACATTCTGCTCGGAACTGGCCAGCTGACGTTTTTTTTCCTCGGTCAGGAGATCAAGTCGGGTGCGCGTCTCGCCCAGCGTGAACAATTGCCGTTGCCGGATCGAAATCTCGGTCGCGATGGCTGTGCGGATGGAGCGCACCTGCTCCAGATCTTTAAGCACGACCTCAAGCTCGCCCCGCAACTCCGGCAAAACCGCCCCCAGCACAATGGCTGAACGGACGGTCTGCAGCGCGCTTTCCGGCGCCACAAGAATGGCGGGCGGCGGGTTGCGGCTCATTTTCTGCAAGGCGGCCAGAAGCTCGGCGATGATGTCGCGTTTGCCGGCGAGAACCTCACGCGCAGCGATTTCCTGGCGGGCGAGGTCGCCCAGCCGCGCTTCGCCAGCCGAAATATCGCTTTCCGCCTGCTGAACAGCGCTGGCAGCGAGGACAGCCTGGCGTGCCAGCTCCTGCCGGTCGCGCCTGAGGGCATCGATTTCATCTTCAAAGCGGCGAAGCGTCGCGCCATCAAGCGACAGGCGGGCATTGATTTCTTCCAGTTCGCCAGCCCGCTGCTGGCGCTCGCTTTCAAGGCGCTCGGCGCTTGGCTGCGCCATCACGCCTGATGGCGCCTGCCATAGCCACAGGCAAAGCCCGACGCCCGCCGCCAGACGTGCCGCCACCGGCCAATACCTGGTTCGTTTCGGCAGCGTAAATTCCATCAGGGGTTCCGTCCCTCCATCCGCCGGCCAACGCATTATGCTCACGCGTCACGCCCGATGATAGGGATGACCGGTTAAAATGGTGAAAGCACGATAAATCTGTTCCAGCAGCATGGCGCGAGCCAGCAGGTGCGGCCAGGTGGCAGCGCCCAGCGACAGGACGTGATCAGCCGCCGTGATGAGCCCCGGCGCCAGCCCGTCAGCGCCGCCAATCACAAATGTGACGCTCTCCTTGCCCGCTTCCCGCCATTGCCCCAGCAATCCGGCGAACGCCTCGCTCGACAGATTCCGGCCCGATTGGTCAAGCGCAACCAGAACCTGGCGGCTGCCGGCCTCCGGCGCCAGCAACGCCGCTTCCGCCATCTTGCGTTCTGCGGCACTGCGCGCCCGGCTTTCGGCGATTTCGCGAATGTCGACTTTTGTTACACCGAAGGCGCGACCAAACTGTTCGGCACGTTTGAGGTAACGCGCCGCCAACGCCCCTTCCTCGCCCGCCGCAGCTTTGCCGACGGACCGGATGATGATGCGCAAACGAACTCTCCGCCAGGCAGAATAACGCGCTCAGGCCGCCGGCCTCTCCTTGGGGCGATCATCCGACCACATCTTTTCAAGATTGTAGAATGAGCGCACTTCGGGCCGGAAGAGATGGATGATGATATCACCCTGATCGACCAGCACCCAATCGCCCTGCTTCAGGCCTTCAACACGCAGATGCGTGTTTCCCGCTTTTTTCAAGGCGATCTGCACTTGCTCGGCCATCGCCGACACATGGCGCCCCGACCGGCCGGTTGCCACCACCATGAAATCGGCGATGGAGGTCTTCCCGTAAAGTGGAATGGCAACAATCTCCTCGCCTTTGGCATCGTCAAGCGCGGCGAGGATAAGGTGCAAGGTGGCTTCCGCTTCGGCCAGGCCGGGAACGGAGAGGTCGTGAAGGGTCTCAGGGGACCCGGACCGCGTTGCGGTGATCAGTGGGATATCCTTTCCTGCTCAGGAACATCAACACCACGCTAACAAGCGCATGCTGCGATGCAATCATTAAGAATAGGTAGATTTAAGCGAATTTTCAACCGGAATGATCAGCGCCCTTGCGCTCGCGCAGCATGGTTGAGGACTGGGGCATGCGCCGCGCATGAAGAAAAATCCAGGCGGGCGGCGCCATGAGGGCAAGCTGATCGGCATCGCGTTCACGCCGGCGGCAGGCGCGCAACGCTTGGGCCGCCCGCGACGACAGCGGCGCATAGCTTGCTCCCGGCCGATCAATGATCGCAAGCGGCACGGTGGCAGCGATGCGTTCCCAATCCTGCCAGCGATGAAAATGGGCCAGATTGTCAGCGCCCATCACCCACACAAAACGGACATGCGGGCAACGACGCGTGAGATAGTCGATAGTATCGCAGGAATATCTGAGGCCAGCGCGCGCCTCGATATCGCTGATGATGATCCGCGGATCAGCAATCAAGGATCGCAGGGCGGCAGTGCGGGTGGCAACATCAGGCAGCCTGGCGCTGTCCTTCAGCGGATTGCCCGGCGTGACCAGCACCCACAAACGGTCGAGCGCCAGGCGCGCCAGGGCGGTTGTCATCACCGCCACATGGCCGGCATGCACCGGATTGAAACTGCCGCCGAACAGACCGATGCGCTGGCCCGCCGCGTGCGCCGGCAAGGAAACCAGCCGCGCGCCGGCAACCTGTCTCACCTTGCGCCTCCGATATTGCGTCGCGCCAGGAAGGCGGCCAGAGCGGAGGCGCCGCTGAAGAATGGCGAATAGATGATCGTGCTGATCCCGTCATCGACGCATATGACCCCGATCAGGCTCAAGTGCCGAATGGCGCGAACCTCGTTCCACCGCACGAAGCGTCCCTTGCGCCACGGGTCCCACGAACCGATCCCCTCGACCGTCCAGAAGACGTGATGGAACAGAAGAAAGCACGCGAGGGCAGCGATGACCACGATGTAGACCACGCACATCACGAGCGCGAGTGCCCCCGAATAATCGCGCACATAGGAAGAGAGCCAGATCACCACGCTGATGCCAAACGCCATCACCAGCACCGTCCACAACATCGGGCCGGATGGGGTGAGGCGATGCACATCCTGACCCTTGCGCCTGACAGTGGCAAAACGGGCGATCAGGTTCGATAACAGGGCCAGCCCCGCCGTTGTTATGAAACCGATGAGCAGCCAGCGCAGCATTGCCTCAGGCCCGGATCTGGCCATGCCCGCGCAGGCGGTAGTTGAACGATGTCAGCTGTTCCACCCCAACCGGACCGCGCGCATGAAGCCGCCCGGTGGCGATGCCGATCTCGGCACCCATGCCGAATTCCCCGCCATCGGCAAACTGCGTCGAGGCGTTATGGAGGACGATGGCTGAATCAACCTCGTTGAGGAAGCGCTCGGCGGCAATCGCATCACCGGTGACGATCGCCTCCGTATGGCTTGATCCGTAGCGCGCGATATGCGCCATCGCCGCGTCGATGTCATCGACCACGCGCACCGCGATGATGGGCGCCAGATATTCAGCATGCCAGTCAGCGTCACTGGCGGACCGTACGCGCGGATCGAGAGCGAGCGTCGCCGCATCGCCCCGCACTTCGCACCCCGCAGCGATGAGCGCGTTGACGAGAGGCGCAAGATGCGAGGCAAGAGCCGCCTTCTCAACCAGCAGGGTTTCGGCTGCGCCGCAGACTTCCGGGCGCCGCATCTTGGCATTGAGGACGATCCGCTCGGCCATCGCCAGATCAGCCGTGTGATCGACATAGATGTGGCACACGCCCTCAAGATGGGCGAATACCGGCACCCGCGCTTCCGCCATCACCCGCTCAACCAGGCTTCTGCCGCCGCGCGGCACGATGACATCGATTGCGCCGTCGAGCCCGGCCAGCATGGCACCAACGGCGGCGCGGTCAGCACTCCCCACCAGCTGGATCGCGTGGCGGTCGATGCCCGCTTTATCAAGCCCTGAAACCATGGCGCCGTGGATGGCCTGAGCCGAAGCAAGGCTGTCTGACCCGGAGCGCAGAATGGCGGCATTGCCGGCAGCAAAACACAGCGCGCCAGCGTCAGCCGTCACATTGGGACGGCTTTCATAAATGATGCCGATGACCCCGATGGGCCGGGCGACGCGCTCGATCACAAGGCCGTTGGCCTGTGTCCAGCTGGCAAGCACCTTGCCAACCGGATCAGCCAGTGCGGCGATCGTCTCGATGCCGGCTGCTATGGCCTCAACCTTTGCGCCATCAAGGCGCATGCGATCAACAAACGACGATGCCAGGCCTTTCTGTGCGGCTGCCGCAAGATCATGATCATTGGCAGCCAGAATGGCATCACTTGCCGCGCGGATCGCCTGCGCCATCGCTGCAAGCCCGGCCTTTTTTGTGCGGCTGTCGAGCCGGCGCACGACAGCCTGTGCCGCACGCGCCTGCCCGCCCATGGTGAGCAGCAAGGCCTCGACTGTTGCAGCGTTGCTGGGCGTGAGCGGGATGTTCATGATCGTCCCTTGCGTCTGGCATCACCATAGAAAAGGAAGCAGCCAAGAAAAGAAAGAGGGGGCGGCCAAAGCATGTAATTCATCTGCCCGCGCCGCCCGCAAGCGTCATGTCATCGCGATGGATCATAGCGCTGCGCCCCTTGAAGCCAAGGACAGCAGCGATATCCTGCGACTTCTTGCCGACCAGAAGCTGCGCATCGCTGATATCATAGGCAACCAGGCCCCGGCCCATTTCATGGCCATCAGCCCGTTTGATGATCACCGCGTCACCGCGCGAAAACTGCCCTTCAACGCGCAGCACGCCAGCGGGAAGCAGGCTCTTGCCCGTGGACAAAGCGCGCGCCGCCCCGTCATCGATGACAACCGCGCCACGTGGCTCCAGCGCCCCCGCGATCCATGCCTTGCGCGCCGTGACAGGATCGCCCTTGGGCAGGAACCACGTCGCCCGCCCTCCGGCATCGAGACGGGCAAGGGGGTGCGCGCCCGCCCCCGAGGTAATGACCATGAAGGTGCCTGAGGCGAGCGCGATCTTGGCCGCCTCGATCTTGGTTGCCATGCCGCCCCGCGCCAGCTCATTGGCCGAGGCGCCGGCCATCGCCTCGATCTGCGGCGTGATGCTGTCAACTTCGGCAATCAGGCTTGCATCCGGATCGCGCGCCGGCGGCGCCGTATAAAGCCCGTCGATATCAGAGAGCAGAACCAGGCAGTCGGCGCTCACCATGGACGCAACGCGCGCTGCCAGACGGTCATTGTCGCCATAACGGATTTCCGTGGTCGCTACGGTATCGTTTTCATTGATGACCGGCACCGCGCCATGGGCAAGCAATGTCTCGATCGTCGCCCGTGCATTGAGATAGCGCCGCCGCTCTTCAGTGTCCTGCAATGTAAGGAGTATCTGCCCCGCCACCATGCGGTGAACCTGCAGCGCCTGCGACCACGCACGTGCCAGAGCGATCTGGCCAATGGCAGCCGCCGCCTGACTTTCTTCAAGCGCCAGAACCCCGCGGCCAAGCTTCAGTAAATTGCGGCCAAGGGCAATCGCGCCCGACGAGACGACCAGCACCTGTGTGCCGGCAGCAGTCAGACGGGCAATATCCTCCACCATCGCCGCCAGCCATGCTTCATGCACCTCGCTCTTGAGGCTATCGACAAGCGTTGCTGACCCGATCTTGATGACGACGCGGCGAAAATCGGAAAGTTTGCGGCCCATGCCGACCCTCCGCGTTCAGGGTGACCAGGGCGCAGGCGAGAGCGGCACCTCCGCCATATCGACGCGATCCTCGCTGCCGCGTGCACGATCGATGATCGCGAGCAGCGCAAACAGCACCTCGCGCACCCCGGCACCCGACACCGCTGACAGGAGATAGGGCGCGCGGCCCGTTTCCTCGTGCAGGCTTGCGGCAATCGCCGCGAGCGATGGCGCATCAAGCGCGTCGATCTTGCTGAGCGCCAGAATTTCATCCTTGCTGTCGAGACCCTGGCCATAGGCTGCCAGTTCCTCGCGCACAATGCGGTAGGCGCCAATCGGATCGGGACCGGTCGCATCAATCAGATGCAGCAATACGCCGCAGCGTTCGACATGGCCGAGGAAACGATCACCCAGCCCCGCCCCTTCATGCGCGCCTTCGATGAGGCCCGGAATGTCCGCAAGCACGAAATCACGCTCGCCCACACGCACCACGCCGAGACCAGGATGAAGGGTGGTGAACGGATAATCGGCAATCTTCGGCCGGGCGGCCGAGACGCTTGCCAGAAAGGTTGACTTGCCGGCATTGGGCAGGCCGACCAGCCCGGCATCAGCGATGAGTTTCAGCTTGAAGAGCAGCCACATCTCCGCGCCCTCAAGGCCGGGATTGGCATGGCGCGGCGCACGGTTGACCGACGATTTGAAATAGGCATTGCCGAAACCGCCATTGCCGCCTTTGGCAATCACCAGTTTCTGGCCGATCTCCGTGAAATCAGCGAGCAAATTCTCATCGTCTGCATCAAAGATCTGCGTGCCGAGCGGGACTTTCAGCACCACGTCGGCACCGTTGGCGCCATGGCGATTGCGCCCCATGCCGTGGCCGCCGATCTTGGCCTTGAAATGCTGCTGATAGCGGTAATCGATGAGCGTATTGAGACCCTGCACACATTCGACGATGACACTGCCACCGCGCCCGCCATCGCCACCGTCAGGCCCGCCATATTCAATGAATTTCTCACGACGAAACGACACCGCGCCCGCGCCACCATCGCCGGCCTTCACCCATATCTTGGCCTGATCAAGGAATTTCATGTGCGACTGGTCGAATTCGAGAGGGAATATTGAACAACAAAGGGAGGCGGATGCCCGCCTCCCCTGTTGATAATCATACGGTCGGGGCGCGGAACAATCGAGCGCCCGGCAGGGTCACTCGGCAGCGACTGGAACCGGCGGGAGCACCGCTACGCTCTGCTTGCCGCCCTTGGAGGTACGAAAGCGCACCACGCCCTCGGCGGTGGCGAACAGCGTATGGTCCTTGCCCATGCCGACATTCGCACCCGCATGCCAACGCGTGCCGCGCTGACGCACGATGATGTTGCCCGAGATCACCGTCTCGCCGCCAAATTTCTTGACGCCAAGCCGCTTCGATTCGGAATCGCGACCGTTACGCGATGAGCCGCCTGCTTTTTTATGTGCCATGTCACCGTCTCCCGTGGGAGGAATTGAGAAAAAGAATACCCGAACTTACTTATTTTTGCTGTCTGTAGCCAGTTCCGCCTGATCGACCTTGGCGCGAGGTGGCTTGCCGGCGAGAAGTTCCTTCGCCTGCTCGACCCATTCCTCACGCGTCGCGCGACCACGCAGCGCCAGTTCCTTGTCGAATTTGGCAAGCTCATCCGGACCCCAGGCAGCAATCTGGCTCCAGCTGGTGATGCCGGCTGCAATCAGCTTCTTTTCGATCGTCGGTCCGATGCCGGAAATCAACGACAGATTATGGCCGGCCGCACCTGCCGTGCCTGCCGCAGGGGCGGGCATGGGTGCTGCTTCCGGCTTGGCTGCCTTGGCTTTGACCGACGGCTTGGCACCGCCCAGCAGGATGTCAGTGATCTTGACGATCGACAGATCCTGGCGATGACCGCGCTTGCGCCGCGAATTCTGCCGGCGCCGCTTCTTGAAGGCGATCACCTTCGGTCCGCGCGCCTGTTCAACCAGCATGCCGGCAACCGACGCGCCCGAGACCATCGGTGCACCGACCTGCAGGCCGGCCCCGTCCTGCACCAGCAGAACGTCGTTGAAAATGATCGTTTCGCCTGCCTCACCGGGCAGGCGCTCAATCGTAATCACATCCTCGGCGGCAACCTTGTACTGCTTGCCGCCGGTTTTGATGACTGCGAACATTGTTGACCTCGTTCGTCCCAACCTGCAAAGGCGGTCGGCTTTTTCAGTCGTTGACCGGAATTGGTGACGGTGCATGCGACCACCAGGTCGCTTGCGCCCGCTTTGACGACAACCGCGCCGGCTGCCACCAAAAGATGCGGCGCGGCTTCATCAGCCGCGCCAGCGGCGTTGTGACTACCTAATTCGCGCCTCTGCGTCAAGAATGGAGTGAGCGACCGGCGCGCTTTTCAAATTCGCGCGGAAACAGCCTGTCCGCGCTCACGCCGTCCGTGCTGCGCCTTGCGTGATCAGGCGGCGCGCTGTCTCAACCGCAACCGAGGCATCGCGACAATAGGCGTCAGCGCCGATTTCCTCGGCGAACCGTTCATTGACCGGCGCGCCTCCGACCAGAACAATATGCTGATGGCGGATGCCCTTCGCCTTCATCGCTTCAATCACCACCTTCATATAGGGCATTGTCGTGGTGAGCAGGGCTGACATGCCAAGAATTTCGGGGCGGTGGGCTTCCAGCGCATCGAGATAGCGCTCGACCGATGTGTTGATCCCCAGATCGATCACCTCGAACCCGGCGCCTTCCATCATCATGCACACCAGATTCTTGCCGATGTCATGAATGTCGCCCTTGACGGTGCCGATCACCATCTTGCCGACCTTGGGTGCGCCGGTTTCAACCAGCAACGGCCGCAGGATCGCCATCCCCGCCTTCATGGCGTTGGCAGCCATCAACACCTCCGGCACGAAGAGAATGCCATCACGGAAATCGACGCCGACGATACGCATGCCTTCAACGAGGGCTTTTGTCAGCACGTCATAGGGCGTCCAGCCACGCGCCAGCAGAATGCGGGTCGCCTGCTCGATTTCTTCCTTCAGCCCGTCATAGAGATCCTGATGCATCTGAACGACGAGGTCATCGTCAGCCAGAGCGGAGAGGTCGATATCATCGTTCATGGCGCCCGCGCTTAAGTATTATTCCAGCCTTATAAGCCATTGACGAATAAGTGTCCAAGGCTGCATTCCTTGGGTCTTGTGATTTCAGAGTGATTCGTCGGGGCCGCACTCTTGGAGGCACATCCACATCATGATCGAAGACAACATGCGCGCCGTCGCACCGCGTGCTGGCGTCGAATGGCCGACGATTGCTCTGATCGGCCTTGTTTACAGCGCCTGGCTCGGGCTTACCTGGTTTCACGATGCCATAGCCCTGCCGCTGTGGCTCATCGCAGCCGCGCTGTGTGGCACCTTGTGGGGCTCCCTCCAGCACGAGATCATGCATGGGCACCCGACCCGCTCCCGCGCCCTAAACGAGGGCCTGGCGACACCCCCGCTCTGGCTGTGGCTGCCCTATGAGCGCTACCGCCAGACCCATCTCTGCCATCATCGCGATGAGCGCCTGACCGACCCGCTGGATGACCCGGAAAGTCGCTACTGGCGCGGCGAGGACTGGCAGAAACTGTCCCGTCTCGAGCGTGGTCTGGTGACCGCACAATCAACCCTCGCCGGGCGGCTGATCATCGGCCCGTTCTGGTCAATCGCCATGTTCTGGCGCGATGAAGGGCGGGCGATCCTGATCGGCGAGCCCAAACGGCTTCGCATCTGGCTCTGGCATGGTCTGTGGGTCGCACTCGCCCTGTGGTGGATCATCGCCATATGTGGCCTGCCCTTTTGGCAATATGCGCTTGGCTTCGCGCTGGCGCCAACCGCCATCACCTTCATCCGCTCCTTTGCCGAGCATCGCGCCTGCGACGAGATCGAGAAACGAACGGCCATCATCGAGAATTCATGGATCCTCGGGCCACTCTTCCTGTTCAACAATCTGCATTTCGTCCATCATCGCCATCCCGGCCTGCCATGGTATCGACTGCCTGCCGTCTACCAGCAGCATCGCGAGGATTTCCTGCGTGCCAATGACGGCCTCGTTTACCAGGGATATGGCGAGATCTTTCGTCGTTATCTTGTCAGGGCCCATGACAGCACCTGCCACCCCACCGGTCGCGCGCTGTTTCGAAACGGCGCATTGCCGACAAATCCGCGCGACCCGCCCGACGACATCGTTGCGGATGATGCTGCCCGCTCGTTCGTCCATCGCGGCATCTGATCTTGCCAGCCGTTCCGACCGTATTCTAACCGCCGGGATTTTCCTTGATATCAGCCGTGTGGCCGCCCGAGATTTCCAGGAGTTCCTGCGGCGTCAGACGAAACACCGCATTGGGCGTTCCAGCCGCAGCCCAGATGAACGGCAAGACCATCAGATCCTCATCGATGAAAATGGAGTTGCCGGCGGCGTGACCAATCGGTGGAACGCCGCCGATTGCAAATCCTGTCACGTCCCGCACGAAGTCAGGCGGCGCTCGCTCGATGGTTGACCCGATCAGCCGGCGCACCTTGGCTTCATCGACCCGATTGGCGCCAGAGGCAATGATGATGACAGCCACCCCCGTCGCCTGATCGCGAAACACCAGCGATTTGGCGATTTCAGCAAGCCTGCAGCCGATCGCCGCTGCCGCCTCTTCGGCGGTGCGCGTGCTTTTATCGAATTCCATGACTTCGAAATCATGCCCCAGCATGGCCTGGACCTTGAGCGCGCTCGGGTGGCTGGCGGCTTTCATCATCGGCTCCTCTTCCGCAATCGCGATCTTGGCAAGTCGCGAGCCTGCCGCCAAGTAGGGCATTTGCAAATGATATGCTTGCCGGCTTAAAAAAGATCACACCGCTCCCGCAACAAGACAGACCTTGATGGTCGCACTGATCGCCGATGACATGCTTGTGTGTTGCGCTGTGATTGAAACCGGCGTGCAAATCATTCAAACCGCTACGTACCCTCATTCAGGAGTTAGCATGAGCCTCATTCCCCGTCAGCCTGTTCCCGCCCTCGCGCTGTCGACACTCGACCACGGCGCGTTCAACCTTCAATCCGCAACGCCACAGCGCATGACGCTGGTGTGTTTCTATCGCGGCCTGCATTGCCCGATTTGCGCCAATTATCTGAAGGAACTCGAGCGCCTCACTCCTGATTTTGCTGAACGCGGCGTGGAGACCATTGCCATCAGTTCAGACAGCCAGGAGCGCACGCGCGCCATGGCTGACAAGATCGCCGCCAAGGCGCTGCGCTTTGCCTATGGATTGAGCCTGCCGACAGCCCGTGAATGGGGGCTTTATATTTCCACCTCGCGCGGCAAGACCTCGATTGGCATTGAAGAGCCGGCACTTTTCTCCGAGCCTGGTGTGTTTCTGGTCAAGGCTGATGGGACGCTTTATTATCTGTCGCTCCAGACGATGCCCTTCGCGCGACCGAATTTTCAGGAAATGCTGGGCGCAGTCGATTTTGTTATCAAGGCCGATTACCCGGCGCGCGGCGAGTATACCGGCGCGGTATAACAAGCCACAGCAAGGCGGGGTCTCATGCACACCATGATCACAAACGCACTGAGATCCTGCCTGATCGCCGGGTTCTGTCTGTCACACGCAATTGACGGGCGGGCGCAAGGTACGCCGCCCGGAACGCCACGGGCCAATCAGGCAATTTTATCCGATGCCGCCCGGCTGCTGCCGGCGAAAGCTGTCCGTGGCATGGTGTCATCGCAGGAAGCGCAGGCAACCCGCATCGGTGTCGACATTCTCAGGCGCGGCGGCAATGCAGTTGATGCCGCGGTTGCCGTCGGTTTCGCCCTTGCCGTCACCCTGCCGCGCGCTGGTAATATCGGCGGTGGCGGATTCATGCTCGTCCACCGTGCCGCGAGCGCCGACACGATTGCCATCGATTACCGCGAAACAGCACCGGCGGCTGCAACCGCCACCCTCTTTCTGGACGACAAGGGAGAAGCGGTCCCACAGAAATCACGCGATTCAGGGTTGGCAATCGGCACTCCAGGCACGGTCGGTGGCCTGGCGCTGGCGCACCGGAAATATGGCTCGGGCAGGTTTTCGCTCGCCGATCTCATCGCTCCGGCGATCAGCCTGGCCCGCGACGGCATCATCATCGACAATGATCTGGCCGATTCGCTGGGCGGTGGTGCTGCCCGCCTCGCTCGCCATGCCAGCAGTCGGGCGATTTTCTTTTCCGGTGACAAGCCCCTGGCCACCGGCAACCGCCTCGTCCAGAGCGATCTTGCCGCCACCCTGTCAGCAATTGCCGCCAGCGGTCCAGATGCTTTTTATCGCGGCGCCATTGCCGAAAAGATCGTTGCCGCCACGCGCGCGCTGGGCGGCATCATGACCAGTCAGGACTTGGCTGACTACCGTGTCATCGAGCGCCAGCCGGTGAAGGGTCAGTATCGCGGCTACGACATCTTTTCCATGCCGCCACCCTCATCCGGCGGCGTCCACCTTATCCAGATTTTGAACATCCTTGAAGGCTATGATCTGGCCGCTCTCGGCGCTGGCAGCGCGACGGGCCTTCACCTGCTGGTCGAGGCGATGAAACCGGCCTACGCCGATCGCGCCCAGTTTCTCGGTGATCCCGACCGTGTCAAAATTCCGCTGCGCGGCCTCATCGACAAAGCCTATGCGGCGAGCCTGCGGGCGAAGATCAACGTCGAACAGGCGCGCAAGGCCGACGACATCGCCGCCGGCAATCCGCTCGCCCATGAGAGCGATCAGACGACACATTTTTCCATCGTCGACGCCGAGGGCAATGCGGTTGCCAACACCTATACGCTGAATTTTTCCTATGGCGTCGGCATGGTCGCTGAGGGGACCGGCGTTCTGCTCAACAATGAAATGGATGATTTTTCCGCCAAACCCGGCGCCCAGAATGCCTATGGCCTCGTTGGCTCGAGCGCTAATTCCGTCTCTCCCGGCGCACGTCCACTGTCCTCGATGACGCCAACCCTCGTCTTTCGCAACAACAAGCTGTTTCTGGTCACCGGCAGCCCCGGGGGCAGCCGCATCATTACAACCACATTGCAGGTCATTTCCAACGTCATCGATCATGGCATGAATATCGCCGAAGCAGTCGCGGCTCCTCGCGTTCATCATCAATGGCGCCCGGATTTTCTCCTGACCGAAACCGGTCAATCGCCCGATACGCTGCGCCTGCTGGAAGCGCGCGGCCACAAGGTCGTCATCGGCTCGACATCCGGTTCCGCCAATTCGATCATGCTGACGAAGGACGGGCTGACGGGCGCCAGCGATCCGCGCCAGCGCGGCACGCTTGCCGAAGGGTATTGACGCGGGCAGGCGTGCCGATCAACCCGCTGCCTTCAACCTGGCAATTTCCGCCTCAAGCGCCGCAATCTTCTCGTCACGCTCCTGAAGCGCCCGCGCCACATCCTCAGCCTCAAATCGCTGCGGGATGTGCTGCGGGCAATTGGCATCCCAGGCTGTTAGCGTGAACAACACAACCTGCTCCGGCTTTGCCTTGTAGCCGTCCGGCATCAGCCGCGCGATCAGCTCATCATCCCCCTCGATGATCCGCGCCGTGCCCCAGATTTTGATGCGACGCCGGTTCATGTAGTCGATGAGGAAGAGATAGGCTTTCGGATTGTCGCCAAGATTGCCTTGCGAGATATATTGCCGGTTGCCGCGGTAATCAGCAAAGCCCAGCGTCCTGTCATCGATCACCCGCAGGAATCCCGGTGGCCCGCCGCGATGCTGGATATAGGGTTGCCCGTCACGATTGGCGGTGGCCATAAACAGGCTGCGCTGCGCCGCGATGAAAACGGCAAGATCGGGCGTGATCGTGGTGGCAAACCCACCACGCGCTTCGATTTGCGCATAGGAGGCGCGCGATCCTTTACGCGTCTGGATCGCCTTGACTGCTTCGCTGAACGCGACATCACTCGATGGGATTGTCATGACACCTACAGACCCAATTCGCTCAATGAGGGATGCTCATCCGGGCGGCGCCCTTGCGGCCAGTGGAATTTGCGCTCGGCGTCCGTGATCGGCAGATCATTGATGCTGGCATGACGCGCGCTCATCAAGCCCTGCGCGTCGAACTCCCAGTTCTCATTGCCATAGCTGCGAAACCAGTGCCCGCCATCATCATGCCATTCATAGGCAAACCGCACGGCGATGCGGTGTCCTGAAAACGCCCAGACTTCCTTGATCAGGCGATAATCGAGCTCACGGATCCATTTGCGGGTGAGGAAAGCGACAATCGCCTCGCGCCCCTGGAAAATCTCGGCACGATTGCGCCAGCGGCTGTCGGGCGTGTAGGCCATCGCCACTTTCTGCGGATCGCGCCCGTTCCAGCCATCTTCGGCCATACGGGCTTTTTGCGCCGCGCTCTCATGGGTGAAAGGAGGAAAAGGCGGTCTTGACATGGGTCACCTGTTGTGTGGACGGGATCTACGTTACGCACGATCGCAGGGCGCATCAGGCGGCATGCCCCGATTGCCGGGCACGAAAGCGCGCCACCTTGTCGCGATTGCCGCAGATGGTCATCGTACACCAGCGCCGGGTTTTGTTCTTGCTGGTATCGTAGAAAACCATGGTGCAGGCGGGGTTCGAGCAGCGCCGCAGACGCTCCGGCTCGGCTTCGCAGATGAAGCGCGCGAAATCAGCCGCAATCACGCCGCACGGCCCCGCTTCGCCCGCGTCAAACCGCTCGACAAACCGGAAGCCGTTCGCACTCTTTTCAAGCAGTAACCGTACGCTGACCTGCGCCAGCTTCTGGTTGATGGCATTGATCAGGGCAGCCGGCGGCGGCGCGCCGATGCGAAACAGGTCAACGGCAGAGCGAAGCTGCTCGCGCAGCCCGCGCACCTCGGTGCCGTCAGTGCTGCCGCTGGCCGTTATGTCAGACGCCATGCCAGCTGCCGCCAGCCAGGCGGAAAACCGCTCCGGGCTGGCAATCAGGTCACGGAAATCCTCGCCGCTGAACATCGTCGTGTTCAGCAGATCAATCCACAACCGCCCGCCGAAAAACGGCAGCCCGTCGATGAATTCCGTTTCCTTCGCAGGGATCGAACCCATTCGGCTCCTCATGACGACGCTCAGCCTGTAACTGACAAAATACTCATTGACAGGTGTTTGGTCAATTGATACCGTTAAAAATATCAAACAACGGTTACAAATACAGGAGCGAGCGCATATGCCCTTATTCTTAAGCAACAAATTAGGCCGTGCGCTTGCGCACGCCGGCCTCGGCGCCAGCATGATGCTGATGGCTTTGAGCCTTTTACCGCGATCATCCCATGCCGGATCTCCGCCAACGCGTCAGCACACCGTCAAAATTGGCAACCTCGACATTTTCTATCGCGAGGCGGGGCCAAAGGACGGCCCGGTCGTGCTTCTTCTCCACGGGTTTCCGTCATCCTCACACATGTTCCGCAGCCTCATTCCCCGTCTCGCGGACAAGTACCGGGTCATCGCACCCGACTATCCTGGCTTTGGCGAAAGCGCAGTGCCGCCTCTGACATCATTCCCCTACACCTTTGAGGCGCTGACCGACATTGTTGACGAATTCACCAAAGCAGTCGGTGCGTCGCGCTATTTCTTGTACATGCAGGATTATGGCGGGCCAGTAGGCCTTCGATTAGCCGTCAAACATCCCGGGCGCGTACGCGGTCTCATCATCCAGAACGCGGTAGCCAATGTAGAAGGCTGGAACCCGGATGTGGTGAAGAGCATCGCGCCGTTCTGGCAGAACCGTAATGCTGAAAGCGAGGTGCCGGTCCGCGCATTGCTGAGCGCTGAGACCACCAAATTCCAGTACACGCACGGCGCCACGCTGAGCGAGCGCCTGCAGCCGGAAGCCTGGGTCTATGATCAGGCGAAGCTCGACCGCCCGCGAGTTGCCGACATCCAGACCGAAATCCTGTTCAACTATAAGGACAATGTCGCCAACTACCCGACATGGCAGGCATATCTGCAGGCAAAGCAGCCACCGCTGCTGATCGTCTGGGGCCGGAATGATCCCTTCTTCACGCTCAAAGGTGTCGAGTATTTCAAGGCGCAGGTACCCGCTGCCGAGGTCCATCTCTATGACGCCGGGCACTTCGCGCTTGAGACCCATGCAGGTGAAATCGCAGCGAGGATGATGGGCTTTCTGGCCCGCCACAGCAAAAGCAAATGACGCCAATGGCGGCGGCAACACGCGCCGCCTGAAAAAAGCCAGCAACCAGCGATGCCGCAGTATGACTATCCGGCATCGCCCCAAAGCCGGCCTTTGCCGTTGCAATCATCGTGATTCCCTCCCTAAGCTCCTCCTGTCCTGGATCACAGACGTCAGGGTGCCTGCTTTGGCGACCGCCACATACGATCTCCTTGTCATCGGCGGCGGCGTCAACGGCGCAGCGATTGCCCGCGATGCGGCGGGGCGCGGGCTGAAGGTCCTGCTTGCCGAAAAGGACGATCTGGCCGCCCACACCTCGTCGGCATCGACCAAGCTCATCCATGGCGGGCTGCGCTACCTCGAATTCTTCGAGTTTCGCCTGGTTCGCGAAGCGTTGCAGGAGCGCGAAATCATTCTCGCCATGGCGCCCCACATCACCTGGCCACTGCGCTTTGTCCTGCCCCACGAACCCTCCCATCGCCCGGCATGGATGGTACGCATCGGGCTTTTTCTCTATGATCATCTCGCGCACCGCCGGACACTGAAAGGCACCGAAACCATCCATCTGCGCCGGCATTTGATCGGCCGCGACCTGCGCGATGACCTGAGCACGGCCTTTGTCTATTCCGACGGCTGGGTGGACGATAGCCGCCTGGTCGTGCTGACCGCACTTGACGCGGCAGAGCGCGGCGCCGCTATCCGCACACACACCGCCGTCACCGCCGCCGCCCGCCATGCCGATCACTGGTCAGTCACGCTTGCGCCACGAAACGGACCCGTCGAGAGTGTCACCGCCCGCCTGCTCGTCAATGCGGCCGGCCCCTGGGCTGGCGATATCCTCCACCGGCAGCTTGCCATCCCCGGCAGCCGCACCGTGCGTCTCGTCAAGGGCAGTCACATTGTCGTGCCCAGGCTTTATGAGGGCGATCACGCCTTCATATTCCAGAACAACGACAACCGCATCGTCTTTGCCATTCCCTATGAAGGCGCCTTCACGCTCATCGGCACGACTGACATCGCCTTCAGCGGCGATCCATCGACACCGCACGCCGATGACAGTGAAATCGCCTATCTGTGCACGGCGGTGAACGCCTATTTCAAGCGGCGGATTTCACCAGCCGACGTGGTGTGGACGTTCAGCGGCGTGCGGCCGCTGTTTGATGACGGAGCGCTGGCTGCAAGCAAGGTCAGCCGCGATTACGTGCTTGATCTTGATGCGCCACCGGGCGCGGCGCCGGTGCTGACCGTCTTCGGCGGCAAGATCACCACCCATCGCGAGCTGGCGCTGCGCGCCATGGCGGCCCTGCGGCCCTGCCTGCCGCATGGGGGCACGGACTGGACAGCGACCGCACCACTTCCTGGTGGCGACATCCCTGACGCTGGCATTCCAGCCTTTATCGCCGTGGTGCGCGAGCGTTGGCCGTTTCTGAGCGAAGCGACCGCCCGACGCATGGTGCGCGCCTATGGCACGCGCCTTGAGCGCATACTGGGCGAGGCGCGATCCGCCGCCGATCTGGGGAACGATTTCGGCTGCGGCTTCAGCACAGCGGAGCTTGCCTATCTGGTGAGGCAAGAATGGGCGAGCACTGCCGAGGACGTGCTGTGGCGGCGCTCCAAGCTGGGGCTGCATTTGCCAAAGAGTGCACAGGAAGCGGTAAAAACCGCGATCGAGCAGCTTGTTCCGGGGAACCAACCCTTTTCCCGATCATGAGCCGGTCCATAATGGCTGACACCCGCTCACCCGCCCTTGACCGCACCTGCCGTCAGCCCGGCAATGATCTGGCGCTGGGCAAAAACAGTCAGCAGCAGGGGCGGCAGCGTCACCATCAAGGCGGCGGCTGCCAGCGGTCCCCAGGCGATCTGGTCGAAGGACAGCAGATTATAGACGGCAACCGGCAGTGTGCGCGTCTCGCGCCCCGCCAGCACCACGCCGAAGACGAAATTATTCCACGAAAAGATCACTGACAGGATAAAGGCGACCGTAATGCCGGGCCGGGCAATCGGCAGCGCCACATAATAGAAGACCTGCCAGCGGCTGGCGCCATCAATCAGGGCGGCATCCTCCAGTTCCAGCGGCGTTGTTTCGAAATAGCCGATCATGATCCAGATAACGATGGGAACGGTCAGCACCAGGTGGATGATGATCTGCGGCCACAACGTGCCAAGCAGGCCGAGCCACTGGAAAAGCAGAAACAGCGGAATGAGGAACGACAGGCCCGGCGTCATGCGGGCAATCAGCACGATGACGGCGGCTTTGGTCGCCCGCATGCGGGTAATGCCATAGGCGGCCGGGACGCCAACCACCAGCGCCACCAGTGTCGCTGCTCCGGTAACGATGAGACTGTTGCGCAAATAGATAATGAAATTCTTGCTGCCGATGGCTTCGTGATAATTCGACCACGCCCATTGGGTCGGAATGAAAACCGGAGGGCTTGCCGCATTCTCGATTTCGAATTTGAGCGATAGCGAAATCGTCCACAAAAAGAACAGGATGGCCGGCGAAACGGCAACCGCTATCGCCAGCCCGAGGAGCAATTTCTGCAAGGGGCTTCGTTTCATCGTTCAGCCACCCCGCCCTCGGCCCATTGCGTGCGCGCTCGCAGATAAAGGGTCGCCAGCGATAACAGGATGATCAGCACGAAGAACACCACCGTTATCGCCGAACCATAGCCGATGTCGAAATAGGCAAAGGCCGTCTGGTAGAGGTAAAGATTGATGGTTTCGGACGCCGTGCCGGGCCCGCCCTGCGTCATGGCGAAGATGATGTCGAAGCTTTTCAGGGCATCGATGAGGCGGATGATGACCGCAATCATCAGGAAGGGCGCAATCATCGGCAAGGTGATATAGCGAAATTTCTGGAAGGCGGACGCGCCATCAATATCCGCGCTCTCGTAAGGCTCGCTGGGAATGGCAGCAAGCCCGCCCAGCACGATCAGCATCACCAGCGGCGTCCATTGCCAGGTCTCGACCACCACCAGCGAGGGGATTACGGTGGAAGCTTCGAATATCCACAATTGCGGTTTGATGCCGATGAGCTGCAGCAGATAGTTCAGCACGCCCAGTTGCGGGTTGAACATCATCGTCCACACCACCGCGATCGCCACCGGGGTCGCCATCATCGGCGCCACGAAGACGCCGCGCAGAAAGCCACGGAGGGGGAATTCCTGATGGAAGACGAGGGCGGCAAGCGTACCAAGGATGATCGGCAAGACAACCGCGAGTGCCGAATAAACGAGTGTGCGCACGAAGGCTTCGGTAAAGCGCGGATCGCCCGGCAGGCGCAGATAATTTTCGAGGCCGACGAAGGAATAGCTGCCACCGAGTTTCCACTCATGGAGGCTCATCCACAAGGTGAACACCCATGGCACCAGGATGACGGCAACCACGACGATCATTCCCGGGATGACGAACAGCCAGTAATGAGGGCGCAGCGCCGGTTGGACCGGCAAAGGCTCCGCGCCCTCGCCCGCTGTCTTGGCGCCCAACCCCGTTTCGAGCGTGACGTCAGCCATAGGCATCAACCTCCAGCCCACCGCAGTGTCACCAGCACGCTGGCTGCTGACACTGCCGATGTCCCGCTTCAACTCTTCTCGGATTTTTCCAGGATGGGCCGGTATTGGTCGGCGGCCTTCTTCAGTTCCGTTGCCGGATCAGCGCCGGACAGTGTCGCGGTCAGCGCCGTGCCGATGATGTCGCGAAACTCCGTCACCGGCACCACGACCGGGAGGCCGAGCTTGGAGACCTTCGCTGATTCAATGACGCAGGTGAGCCATTCAGCCGGCATGGTAACGCCCGCCTGCGTGTCCTTGTTGCCGATGACGGAGTTGCGAAACGGCACGCCTCCCCCGCTCTGCAACAGCCGCCCGCCCATCAGCCTTGATACCGCCCATTGGCAATAAAGCCAGGCCTGTTCCTTCTTGGCTGAGGCGGCGGGAATGCCGATGCCATCGCCATAGGTCGGGGAGGCATGAGCCACCGGCCCCTTGGGGATCACGCCATAGCCGATCTTGCCAACGATGCGCGAGCGCGTCGGGTCCTCGCCCGGCGGCGCCCAGCCAATGCCATCAAGCCACATGGCGCTCTTGCCCTGCAGGAAGGAAGCCTGACTTTCCATCCAGTTGAAGCCGGCAACCCCGGCCGGCGCGCATTTGGTGAGAAGATGCTTGTAGATCTTGGCAGCCTCCACCGCCTCCGGCCCATCAATGATCAGATTGCCTTTCTCATCCAGCGCGTCCTTGCCAAAGCCAAGAAGGAAACTCATGTAAAGCGGCAGATTGGCATTGCGCAGTCCACGCCCGACGAAGCCGGAAATGCCGTTGGCCGGATCATGGAGCGCTTCGGCTGCCTTGATCAGCTCGTCGAAATTCGTCGGATAGGCAATGCCCTTCTTCTGGAACAATTCCTTGTTCCAGTAGACCATGAAATAATCAACCGACCAGGGCAGGGCGTTGAACCCGCCTTCGACAGTGGCGTAGGTGCGCCCGGCGGATGAATAATCATCCCCCTTGTGATCGGCTTCCGTCAGCGCTGCATTTGTCATGAAGGGGGTGACGGAGGACAACCATTTCGCCCGCTCGAACAGACGTTTCTGCACATGGAAGCTGATATGCACCACATCGAAGGACGGCCTGCCCGATGACAGCTCGATGACGATCTTCTGGCGCTGCTGCTGTTCGGGGATGACTTCCGAATTGACCTCGATCCCGGTGAGCGCGGTGAACTCCTTTTCGTACTTTTGCAACAGATCGCCGCGCGGCCCCTTGATGAGATTGGTCTCTATCTTGCTGCCTGCATATTTCTTGTAATCAACATCAGCCCACGCGGCAGGTATTGCCAGCATGGTGGCACCGGCACCTGCCCCTGCAAGAACATGTCGACGCGTCAAACTACCCTTCGTCATGATCGCTTCTCCCCGTCATCGCCTGTGGTCAGGCTTGTGATTGGCCGTCGTTTTAGTCAGAGAATTGTCTGCCAAGAACGGGCGAAAGACAACGGGCTTGACCATAGGTCGCATGATCAGTGCCGTTTCATGCACCCACGCGCTCGCCACTGCTTGGATCCACTGACCAGGCCCGGACATATTGGCACGAATACGACAGGCCCGGTCCGTCCGGCGCAGCCAGCTCCACTCGCTTGCGCGGCTGGATAATATGTGGCATTATTTTGCATCTATCAAAATTAAATGCATTATAATACGCAGCAAATAAAAAAAGGTCTTTCCGCCAAGCCAAATGCCTGCCCGCATCGCGCGCTTCTGACGGGCGCGCGCGTGTGAGTGACCGCAAAGGGTGATGATCAGGCTTGGTGGAAACAAATCTGCAGACATGAGCGGGGAGCCTTGATGTCGACAAGCGAGAATGCCGCAACCTATTTTGTCGATCGCCATATCGGCGAGGGGCGCGGCGGCAACATCGCCTATCGCGAAACCTTCGGCGCTAGGCGCCAGCTGAGCTATGGCAGCCTCGCCGACGAGAGTGGCCGCGCAGCATCGGCCCTCCTGCGGGCGGGTTTGCGGCGCGAGGAGCGGGTTGCCATGCTCGTGCTCGACACGCTCGAGTTTCCTGTCCTTTTCTGGGGCTGTCTCAAGGCTGGTCTTATCCCGGTGCCCGTCAACACCTTGCTGGCAACACCGGTCTATGACGCCATTTTGCGCGATAGTCGTGCGGCAGGCCTCATCGTATCGACAGAATTGCTGCCGGTGGTTGCCCCCGCCCTTGCCGGCAATCCCTGGCTGCGCCAGATCATCGTCATCGGCAGCGGCGAGGCGCCAGGCACCCGGAGCTATGACAATTTCATGGCCGGGACATCCCCCATGCCAGCCGTTGCGGCGCAGGCTGATGAAACCGCCTTCTGGCTTTATTCCTCCGGCTCCACCGGCAAGCCCAAAGGCGTGCGCCACGTCCATCGCGCGCTGAAGGCGACCGCCGACACCTATGGTCGCAATGTTCTTGGCATCCGTGAGGATGATGTCGTCTATTCCGCTGCCAAGCTGTTCTTCGCCTATGGGCTTGGCAACGCCATGACGTTCCCCTTGTCGGTCGGCGCCACCGCCCTGCTGTACAATGGACGCCCGACGCCCGACGCGGTGATGACAATTCTCGCCGACGACAAGCCGACGATTTTCTGCGGTGTCCCGACGCTTTATGCCGCCACTCTTGCCCAGCTTGAAAAGAATGCCGCGCCGCCCCCTTGTCCTTTCCGCCTGTGCATCTCGGCCGGTGAAGCCCTGCCGGCTCAGATCGGTCAGAAATGGCGTGAGCAATGGGGCGTCGATATTCTTGATGGCGTTGGTTCCACCGAGATGCTCCATATCTTTCTGTCAAACCGCTCCGGCGACGTCGTCGATGGCACATCAGGTATTGCGGTACCCGGCTATGAGGTCCGCCTCGTCGATGACAGCGGCACCGAGATCGGTCCTGGCAGCATCGGCGAATTGCTGGTCAGGGGCGCATCCGCCTCCGAGGGCTATTGGAACCAGCTCGACAAGAGCCGCACCACGTTCGAGGGTGAATGGACCCGCACCGGCGACAAATACGAAATGACGGCCGCAGGGCGCTTCATCTACTGTGGCCGCACCGACGACATGTTCAAGGTTTCCGGCATATGGGTGTCGCCCTTCGAGGTCGAACAGGCGCTCATTGCCCATCCCGCCGTGCTTGAGGCTGCCGTCATTGCCGCGCAGGACGAGGACGGGCTGGACAAACCCAAAGCCTTCATCGTCCTCAAGGGTCACGAAAACATCAGTGCGATTGAAGCGGAGCTGAAGAATTTCGTGCAGGAAAAGATCGGCAAGTGGAAATATCCGCGCTGGATCGACATCGTCCCCGATCTCCCCAAGACCGCCACCGGCAAGATACAACGCTTCAGATTGCGGGAGGGAAACCGATGACCCTTGCCTGGACTGCCATGTCCGCTCAGATGATCATCGCCGGCAGGCAACTCGAATATATTTGCCACGGTCCCGACCCCGCCACTGCGCCCACCATCATCCTTCTGCATGAAGGGCTGGGCTGCATCGCCATGTGGCGCGATTTTCCAGCCCAACTGGCCGCCGCCACCGGCTTTGGGGTGTTCGCCTATTCGCGTGCCGGCTATGGCCAGTCAGACCCCGTCACACTGCCGCGGCCGCTCGACTACATGACACGCGAGGCAAGCGACGTCCTGCCGGCGATCCTTGATGGTATCGGCTTTCGTCGCGGCATCCTTCTTGGTCATAGTGACGGCGCCAGCATCGCTGCCATCTACGCCGGCAGCCATGAGGATCATCGCGTGCGCGGGCTGGTTCTGATGGCGCCCCATTTTTTCACCGAAGCAAGTGGCCTGGCGGCTATCGCCGAGGCACGGTCAGCCTATCAGTCAGGAGACCTCAAAGCGCGCCTCTCCAGATACCACCGCCATCCCGACAATGCCTTTTATGGCTGGAACGACGCCTGGCTGGATCCGGCGTTTCGCCAGTGGAATATCGCCGACGTCGTCGACTATCTGCGCATCCCGGTTCTGGCGATTCAAGGTCGCGACGACCAATACGGAACATATGAGCAGATCCGCGAAGTCGAGAGCCGCAGCTATGCGCCCGTCGACGTCGAAATCCTTGAAGCCTGCGCCCATGCGCCGCATATCGATCAACCGGCGCGCACCCTGGCGCTGATCAGCGAATTCACCCGCAGGCTGGAGCGCATCGAAGCCGCCGAGGTGATCACCGCATGAGCGATGCCGGCATCGCCCTGCCAGGCCATGCCTATGTACCGGGCGTCTCGCCACGCCACGACGATGACGCCTTTGCGGCTCTGCGCCATACGGCCCACAGCAACATGTCGGTTCAGGAATTGGCATCAAGCGAGGCCTTCCGCGCCGGATTGCACTTCTTCCACATGGGCTATTACTGGGAGGCGCATGAAGTTCTTGAGCCGGTGTGGCTTGCGACACCCGCAGCAAGCGCCGAGCGCCATGTCGTTCAGGCGCTCATCCAGCTCGCTAATGCCAGACTGAAAGTGGAGATGGGACGCAGGCGCGCCGTCATCCGGCTGTGCGACATGGTCAGCGCTCATCTTGCCGAAGCCGGCCGAACCGGCCGTGCGCAGATCATGGGCGTCAGCCTCGTGGAACTCAAACGGATATGCGACGATATCAGATTTGAAATTAATGTATTATAATGCATAAACTGTCACATATTTTGGAAAAAATTGTATAGTAATCGCTTTACAACACATTCAATCGCAATATAGTGCAATTTCTTGAGGAGCCCTTGTGAGCAAGATCATCGACTTCCAGACCGATCCGACGACATATCATCACTGGCGCGTCACCTATGACGGCGCGGTGGCAACTCTGTTCATGGATGTCGATGAAAGTGCCGGGCTTTTCGCCGGTTATGAGCTGAAGCTCAATTCCTACGATCTTGGGGTTGACATCGAGCTGGCTGACATCGTTCAGCGCATGCGCTTCGAGCATCCTGAGGTGAAGGCCGTCATCCTGCGCTCGGGCAAGGAGCGCGTCTTCTGCGCCGGCGCCAATATACGCATGCTGGGCGGGGCGAGCCACGCGCACAAAGTCAACTTCTGCAAATTCACCAATGAGACCCGCAACACCTTTGAGGCTGCGGGCGCTGAATCGGGCCAGCATTATATCTGTGCCGTCAAGGGAGCGTGTGCCGGCGGCGGTTATGAGCTGGCGCTGGCCTGCGATTACATCATCCTGACCGATGATGGCTCGACCTCTATCTCGCTGCCGGAAGTGCCCTTACTGGCCGTGCTGCCGGGAACCGGCGGTCTCACCCGCGTCACCGACAAGCGCAAGGTGCGTCGGGATCTCGCGGACGTCTTTTGCGCCACCGAAGAGGGTGTGAAGGGAAAGCGAGCCAAGGAATGGCGGCTGGTCGATGAGGTGGTCGCCAATTCCAAATTCGAAGAAGCCATCGCCGCCCGCGCCCGGGATTTTGCTGATCGCTCGACGCGCGCCACCGCCGCAACCGGCATTATCCTGAAGCCATTGACGCGGACCATCGCCGCCGACGGTTCGCTATCCTATTCGACCATCGACGTCGCCATTGATCGCAAGGCGCGCCGTGCCACACTCACCATCAACGGCCCGGATGATGATGCGCCTGCGACCATGGACGAGTTCGAGCGGCAAGGCTCGCAGGCCTATCTTCTCCGCCTTGCCCGCGAGCTTGATGACGCCATCCTTCATCTACGCCTCAATGAGCTGGAAATCGGCCTCCTCGTCTTCCGCACGCAAGGCGATCCGCAACGTGTTCTGGCGCATGAGGCGCTGCTTCTCGACAATGCGCGTCACTGGCTTGCCAATGAAGTTCTCCTCTACTGGAAGCGTGTGCTGAAGCGGATCGATCTGACCTCACGCTCGCTGGTGGCGCTGATCGAGCATGGGTCGTGCTTCGCCGGCATTCTGGCAGAGGTGCTGTTTGCGGTTGATCGCAGCTACATGATGGAGGGCGATTTTGAGGGAGATAACCGCCCGCGCGCCAGCTTGACGCTGAGCCCGGCCAATTTCGGCCCTTTTCCCATGAGCAACGCCCTCACGCGCCTGCAGACCCGCTTTCTCGGAGAGCCGGTCAAAGTCGAGGGCGCGCATGCTCATCTGCGCAAGCCGCTTGAAGCCAGTGAGGCAAATGAGCTTGGTCTCATTACCTTTACCTTCGACGAGGTCGACTGGGACGATGAAGTGCGCATCTTCCTTGAGGAACGCGCCAGCTTCTCGCCTGACGCCATGACCGGCATGGAAGCCAATCTGCGCTTTCCCGGTCCGGAGACCATGGAAACCCGCATCTTCGGCCGCCTCACCGCCTGGCAGAACTGGATCTTCCAGCGCCCCAATGCGGTTGGCGCCGAGGGCGCCCTGCAGCGCTACGGAACCGGCCAGCGCGGCAACTTCAATCTGCAGCGCATCTAGTCGCTGATTGCCGTCCGGACAGGAGACGTCCCCATGCTTGATCTGATCAATGTGAGCTATGACACACAAATTCCAAACAATGTTGGCCTGTCCACCGACAAGCGCGTGCTGAAAGCGCTGGAGAAATGGCATCCGGGCTACATCAGCTGGTGGAATGATCTCATCCCCCGCGACTTCCAGGAAAGCCTCGTTTATCTGCGCACCGCCGTCAGCGTCGACCCCAAGGGCTGGACCAAGTTCGACTACGTCAAGATGCCGGAATATCGCTGGGGCATTCTGCTGGCGCCACAGATTGCCGATCGCAAGATCCCCTGCGGCGAACATGCAGGCGATGCCGCCTGGCAGGACGTTCCGGGTGAATATCGCGCCATGTTGCGGCGCCTCATCGTCATCCAGGGCGATACGGAGCCTGCCTCCGTCGAACAGCAGCGTTTTCTTGGGCGCACCGCCCCCTCGCTCTATGACATGCGCAATCTCTTCCAGGTCAATGTCGAGGAAGGCCGTCATCTCTGGGCGATGGTCTATCTTCTGCATAAATATTTCGGCGCGGACGGGCGCGACGAGGCGGACGATCTGCTGCGCCGCTCATCCGGCTCGCAGGAAGCACCACGCATGCTGGGTGCCTTCAACGAGGAGACGCCGGACTGGCTGTCCTTCTTCATGTTCACCTACTTCACCGACCGCGACGGCAAGATGCAGCTTGAAAGCCTGGCACAATCGGGTTTTGACCCGTTGAGCCGCACCTGCCGCTTCATGCTGACGGAAGAAGCCCATCACATGTTTGTTGGCGAAACCGGTGTGGGACGCACCATCGAGCAAACCTGCCTGATGATGAAGAAGGCCGGCATCGACGATCCCTTCGACATCAACCGTATCCGCGCGCTTGGCGTCATCGACCTGCCGACCATCCAGAAGAAGCTCAACCTCCATTACACGCTGTCGCTTGACCTCTTCGGCCAGGAAGTATCGACCAACGCCGCCAACGCTTTCAATGCCGGCATCAAGGGTCGCTACTTGGAAAGCAAAATCGCCGATGACCATCGCCTCAACGGCGACACCTACAAGGTATGGAATTTTGTTGACGGCAAAATGGTGCAGCAGGACGTGCCGGCGCTGACCGCCATCAACATGCGCCTGCGCGATGATTACACCCGCGACGCGGCCGGCGGTATCGGCCGCTGGAACAAGATCATCGAGAAGATGGGGATCAATTTCGCGATGAAATTGCCGCATGAGGCCTTCAATCGCAAAATTGGCGTCTTTGCCGGAAAGTTCTTTGATCCTGCCGGCATGGTCGTCACGCAGCCGGCATTCGAAGCCGGTATCCGGGAATGGCTGCCGACCAAGGCTGACGGCGATTTCATTCAGTCGCTGATGAAGCCCTGCTATGAGGCAGGAAAATTCGCGGGCTGGATTGCGCCGCCAAAGGTTGGCATCGACAACCAGGCCGGCGACTTTGAATATGTGAAGCTGCATATGGCGTAGACACATCACCGGCAGCCGGCGACCCGCTATCAGGACGATGGCTACGCCATGCCGTTTGAGGACAAGATCCGACGATGAACCAGCCACTCAAACAGCATCTGATCGATCCTGAGATCTGCATCCGCTGCTACACCTGCGAGGCGGCCTGTCCGGTCTCCGCCATCACCCATGATGACAATAACGTCGTGGTCGATGCCGAAAAATGCAATTTCTGCATGGATTGCATTTCGCCCTGCCCAACCGGCTCCATCGACAATTGGCGGGTTGTCATGGCCCCTTATTCGCTGGACGAGCAATTCTCCTGGGACGAATTGCCGGCACAATCGGCTCTCTCCAGCGAAGCTGGCGCCACTGACACCAGCATCGAAGCGCTCGATGAAAACGTCGCAGCCCTCCTTGCCGAGGCCCATAAGGGTGCCGGCGGCAAGGCACGGGCGCCAGCCTCAGCCTCGAAGCCCACCATCAATCTCTACAATCTGGCCAAGCCGGCGATGGCCACCGTGCAAGGCAATTACCGCCTGACGGGCGAGACAAGCGACACGGATGTCCGCCATATCATCCTGGATTTCGCCAACCTTCCCTTCCCCGTGCTCGAAGGCCAAACGATCGGTATCATCCCGCCCGGCCGCGACGCCGAGGGCAAGCCCCATCTGCCGCGCCTCTACTCGCTCTCAAGCCCGCGCGATGGCGAGCGGGCAAATTTCAACAATCTGTCGCTGACAGTGAAGCGCGAGCCCGACGGGCTGTGTTCGACCTATATCTGCAATCTGCGCAAAGGCGACAAGGTCGCGGTCACCGGCCCGTTCGGTTCGACCTTCCTCCTGCCCTGCGATCCGCAGGCAAAGCTGTTGATGATCTGCACGGGAACCGGTGCTGCCCCCTTCCGCGGCTTTACCATGCGCCGCCAGCGCGAAAATCCGCATCTGAAGGGGCATCTGTCGCTTTATTTCGGCGCCCGTTCACCTCACGATCTGCCCTATTTCGGGCCACTCGCCAAAGTGCCGGATATCTTCCTTGGCAAATATTTCGCCTTCAGCAGGCAGGCAGACCTGCCCAAGCAATATGTCCAGGACCAGTTGCGGGTGACGAAGGATCACGTCGCCACCCTGCTGCGCGATGGCGATACCTACATTTACATCTGCGGTCTGCGCGCCATGGAAAATGGCGTCGAGGAAGCGCTGGCCGACATCGCGCGCGGCATCGGCCTCGACTGGATAAAGCTGCGCGATACCATGCGCGAGGCCGGGCGCTATCATGTGGAAACGTACTGAGGGTGGATGATCGCCCGGCCGCCATGCCTGACATCGGCAGCCGTGTCCTTCCGCTTGTTCCCCATTGAGAGAATTCGATTGCCGCGCCCGGCGGTTCTGTCACATTATATGCAACATAACGCATGAGCCGGAGCGGGATGGCGGAGATCACCAATTTCAAGGGCGAGCTGGCCCGCGTCGAGCCGACGACGCCATCTGGCGACACCGCAAGCCTGCTGATGCAGCGCGTCGGCGAACGCGTGCGCAAGGCGCGTGAACTGAAAGGTATCCCCCGCCGCGTTCTGTCTGAAATCTCCGATGTCTCACCACGCTATCTGGCCCAGCTTGAAGCCGGCGATGGCAACATCTCGATCAGCCTTCTGCAACGCGTTACCATCGCCCTTGACCATCGCATTGAATGGCTGGTCGGCGAGGAGGACCCGTGGACATCGCAAACACTCAAAGTCGCTGATCTTTATCGTCTGGCGGGCGCTGACATTCGCCAGCAGGTCATGCACCTGCTGCAGCCTGAACCAGATGATGCTTTGCGTGCCCGCAGGGTGTGCCTGATTGGCCTGCGCGGCGCAGGCAAATCAACGCTCGGCGCCCTCACCGCCAAAGCGTTTAATGCACCTTTCCTCGAACTCAACCGCGAGATCGGGGATCATGCCGGAATGTCCGTCAATGACGTGTTGGCGCTTTACGGGCAGGAAGGATACCGCAAGCTCGAGGCCTCGGCCCTCAGCCGCATTATCTCCACCCATGAGACGCTGATCCTCGCGGTGGCCGGCGGCATTGTCGCCGAGCCCGACACGTACAAGATGTTGCTGGCGCATTTCCACACCATCTGGATACGCGCCGCTCCCCATGAACATATGGGCCGCGTGCTTGCCCAGGGTGATACACGGCCCATGGCCGGCAATCCGGAAGCCATGGAACAATTGAAATCAATCCTGGCAAGCCGGGAGGCGCTCTACAGCCTCGCTGACGCACAGCTCGATACATCAGGAAAAACGCTGGAACATTCCCTCGAAGAGCTGGTGCATCTCATCCATTCCCGAGGTTATCTTCTATCCTGACCAACACAGAGGTGAGAGACGAATAGCAAATTGACAGATTTTATGCATTATCATACATCTAATCACGAGCAATAAGAGCATAACTCGCTAGTATATGCATTAAATTGCATATATTGATCGAGCCTCTCAAAACAAGGGAACGCCAGGATGACTAAGACCACACGCTATACGGCCACGACGCCTTTATCGATGATCGCACTTGATCGCCGCCGCTTTCTCTATGGCAGTGCAGGCGCGCTCGCTGCCGGGCCGTTCGCCGGGCTTGCCACGCCGGCGATTGCCCAGGGCGCGGCTCTCAAAATCGGGTTCATGCTTCCCTATTCGGGAACTTTCGCCAAGCTGGGTCAGTATATCGACGCCGGATTCCGTCTTTATGTCGAGAAGAACGGCGGCATGCTGGGTGGCCGCAAGATCGAATTCGTGCAGGTTGATGATGAATCAAAGCCCGAAGCGGGCACTGACAACATGAACCGCCTCGTTGGCCGCGACAAAGTCGATGTTGTGGTCGGCACCGTTCACTCTGGCGTTGCGATGGCCATGGTCAAAGTTGCCCGCGACACCAACACCATGCTCGTCATCCCCAATGCCGGCGTCAACGAGGCCACGGGGCCTGCCTGTGCGCCGCATATCTTCCGCACCTCCTTCTCGAACTGGCAGGTGACGTATCCGATGGGCAAGGTGATGTATGACGCCGGCTTGCGCAATGTTGCCACCATCACCTGGCGCTATGCGGCGGGCCAGCAGATGGTCGACGCCTTCAAGGAAGGCTTCACCAAGGAGGGCGGCAAGATCGCCGAGGATCTGGCTTTGCCCTTCCCGGAGGTTGAGTTCCAGGCGCTGATCACCCGCATCGCCACCCTGAAGCCGGACGCCGTGTTCGCCTTCTTTGCCGGCGGCGGGGCGGTCAAGTTCGTTCGTGACTATGCGGCTGCCGGCCTCAACAAATCCATCCCGCTTTATGGTGCGGGCTTCCTCACCGACGGAACCCTGCCCGCTCAGGGAGAAGCCGCCAACGGTATCAGGACAACCCTTCATTACGCCGATAATCTCGACCTGCCCGCCAACAAGGCATTCCTTGAGGCCTTCAAGGCCAAGACCGGCAATGATGGCGACATCTATTCCGTGCAAGGATATGACGCCGGCGCGCTCCTTGATATCGGCCTCAAGGCGGTCAAGGGCGACTGGGCGGCGCGCGAGCCGCTGATTGCTGCCATGAAAGCAGCAAAGATCGACAGTCCGCGCGGCACCCTCACCTTCAACAAGGCCAACAACCCTATCCAGGACATCTACATGCGCGAGGTGCGTAACGGACGTAACGAACTTGTCTCGGTTGCCGGCAAGAGTGTTGACGATCCCGCCCGCGGTTGCCGCGCCTGAACGGCTTGAACGCTGAACAGGGAAGGTCTGAGCGCCCCTGCTTGCGGCAACCCGAAAGCCCGCCGCCTCCGCGGCGGGCGCTTCCACCACAAGGGATCAGGTGATGGATATCGCCACATTCTCTGTTCAGCTTCTGAACGCGGTTCAGCACGGGCTGGTCCTGTTCCTTGTGGCAAGCGGCCTGACGCTTGTCTTCGGCATCCTCGGCGTCATCAACCTCGCCCATGGTGCCTTCTACATGCTGGGCGCCTATCTCGCTTACTGGATCGCCGGTTACACCGGCAGTTTCGCCCTTGCCCTGGTTGGCGGCGTGGCCATCGCCTTCCTGCTGGGCCTGGTTCTTGAGGAAGCCTTCGTCAAACGTCTCATCGGCCGCGACCATCTGGCCCAGGTCCTGTTGAGCTATGGATTGATCCTTGTCATCGATGAGGTGCGCCAGATCCTGTTTGGCAAAGACGTGCATTCAGTTGCCCCGCCAGCCTGGCTGCAAGGCTCCATAGAACTCACCGATGTGCTCTCCTATCCGATCTACCGGCTGGCTCTGTGTATCGCCTGCCTTGTCCTGGCCGGCATCATTTTCTTTATCATCCAGAAAACCAGACTAGGCATGATCCTGCGCGCCGGCGCCGAGAACCGCGACATGACACGAGCGCTCGGCATCTCGTTTGATCGCGTCAACCGCTATGTGTTTGCCGGCGGCATCGCGCTCGCGGCCCTTGGCGGCATACTGGTTGCGCCGATATCGACCGTTTTCCCCGGCATGGGCGACAGCATGCTGATCCTGTCCTTCGTTGTCGTCGTTCTGGGCGGCATCGGCTCGGTCGCCGGCGCAGCCTTTGGCGCCTTGCTGATCGGCCTCACCGACACGTTCGGCAAGGTTTTCTTCCCCCAGGTGTCCTCCATCCTCGTCTACCTGTTGATGGTCATCATTTTGTTGTGGCGCCCCAACGGCCTGCTGGGTCGCGCTTCGTGATGAAGGCATCGCCCGCCCTCGCTCGCGCATTGCTGGCCGCTCTATTGATCGCAGCGCTGCTGCTGCCGATGATCGCGCCAACGTATTATCTGCAGTTTTTTGCCAAGGCGATGTTGCTTGCCATCGTTGCTGCCTCGCTCAACCTGGTCGTCGGCTTTGGCGGCATGGTGAGCCTGTGCCACGGCGCCTTCTTCGGTCTTGCGGGCTATGTGCTTGCTCTGGCCTCTCCATCATCATCCGGCGCGTCCCTGTGGACATCGCTGCCGCTGGCTTTGCTGGTTGTCGCCGTCGCTGCGGCACTCGTCGGCGCGCTGGCGCTGCGCACACGCGGCATCTATTTCATCATGGCAACGCTCGCTTTCGGCGAAATGTTCTTCTACTTCTTCCACGATACGCGGGTGGCGAATGGCTCCGACGGCATCTACATCTATTTTGAGCCCGAGATCGTTATCGCCGGATGGCGCCTGGTCGATCTGGGAAACAAGACAAGCTTTTACTACGTAGCCCTCGCCAGCCTGCTGCTCGCGATTATCGTCATTTCCACTCTTGTGCGCTCGCCCTTTGGCGCCGCCCTCATGGCAGCCCGTGACAATGAGCAGCGCGCCCGCTCGCTTGGCTTTCCCGTTTTCCGCATCCGCCTCACCGCCTTTGTCCTTGCCGCCGTTCTGGCCGGCATTGCGGGATATTTCTCCGCCAGCCAGTTTGGCTTTGTTGCGCCCCAGACGCTGGGTTGGCATGTGTCGGCAACCCTCCTCATCATGGTGGTTCTTGGTGGCATGAAAAGCGTGCTCGGTCCGGTTTTTGGAGCTTTCGCCCTGCTCGGCCTTGAGGAAATCCTGAAGTCGAATATCGAACACTGGAAGCTCATCGAAGGCGTCATCGTCATTGCCCTCGTCTTTATGCTCCCCGGTGGCCTGCAGCACCTGGCGCAACTGGTGTTCGCCGATCGGCGAGCGCCTGCGGGGCAGCCTGGCTCCGGCGCGTCATCGGCTGGACGACAACACCATGGCTGACATCGTTCTGAGCGCCAGACATCTGACGAAGCGCTTCGGCGGCCTGATCGCCGTAAGCGATGTCTCAATAGATGTTCATCGTGATGAAATTCATGCCGTCATCGGCCCGAACGGGGCAGGAAAATCGACCCTCGTCAATTTGCTCTCCGGCGAGATCACCCCTGGCGACGGCAGTGTTCATCTGGCAGGCGAGGACATGACCGCCCGCTCGCCCGACCAACGCGCCCGGGCCGGCCTGGGGCGTTCCTACCAGAAGACGACCATCTTTCCTGATGTCAGCGTCTTCGCGAATGCGCGCCTCGCCGCACAGGCCCGATCACCTAAGGCGTTGCGCTTCTTTGGTGATGCCAGCCGCGACCCGGTGATCAACGCTCACGCTACTGCCGCGCTCAGTGAAGCTGGTATTGCCGCCCACGCTGACACACCCGCCCGCCATCTCAGCCATGGTGGCCAGCGCCAGCTTGAGATTGCCATGGTGCTTGCCACCGCGCCCAGCATCCTCCTGCTCGACGAGCCCTTGGCGGGGATGGGGCCGGCCGAAGCGCAGGACATGATCGCCCTTGTTTCACGCCTCAGGAACGGGCGCGGCATTCTCCTTGTCGAGCACGACATGGATGCCGTCTTCGCCCTCGCTGACCGCCTGACCGTCATGGCCGATGGTCATGTCATTGCAACCGGCACGCCGGCGCAAGTCCGCGCTGATCCCGCCGTCAGGGTGGCTTATCTCGGCGAGGATTGCTTGTGACGACCGTGCTCGAGATCAACGATCTGCAAAGCTTTTATGGCGTGAGCCAGGTTTTGTACGGATTATCTCTCACCGTCGGCGCCGGCGAGCAGATAGCCCTCCTCGGGCGCAACGGCATGGGCAAGACAACGCTGCTCAAATCGATCATCGGCCTTGTCTCTGATCGGCGCGGCGCCGTCAATGTGATGGGGCAGGATGCGGTCCACCTGCCGCCAGAAGCCATCGCCCGTCTGGGCATCGCCTATGTTCCGGAGGGGCGCGGCATTTTCGGGTCTTTGTCGGTGCTTGAAAATCTCAAGATGTCCGCAAGGCCCGACCGCGCCGGGCGCAATCACTGGTCGATCGACCGGATATTTGCCATCTTTCCCCGCCTCGCCGAGCGCCAGCGCCATGGCGGTCAACAGCTTTCAGGAGGCGAGCAGCAGATGCTGTCGATCGGCCGGGCGCTGATGACCAATCCCGCCCTCATTCTGCTCGACGAGGCGACCGAAGGGCTGGCCCCGCTGGTTGTCCGCGACATCTGGAACAGCCTCGCCATGATGCGTGCCGAGGGTATCGCCACCATCATCGTCGACAAGGATCATCGCAGCCTGTCGCGTGTTGCCGACCGCATGATTATGCTTGCCAAGGGCACCATCGCCTTTTCAGGAACGCCGGCCGAACTGGCCTCCAGGCCGGACATTCTGGAGCGCCATCTGGGCGTATAACGATCTGCCGTTCAGTGCGCCATGATCTGGCCCCGGTTGAGGGCTGCCGTGTGAACAGGCGCATCCCACAGCGCCAACATTTCACTGTCAGCGAGTGTCACCGTGATCGAGCAGCCGGCCATGTCGAGCGAGGTGACAAAATTTCCGACCTGTGAGCGGACAATGTCGATGCCGCGCTGCTCAAGGAGCGCCGCTGCGTTTTCAAACATGATGTAAATCTCCATCAACGGGGTGGCGGCAATCATGCCGATCAATCGCAAAACCGCCTCATGGCCGGGATCAGCAAGGGCGGCGACGGCGGCAATGTCGCGCCCCGCCGCCATCACGTATTGCGTGAGATCATTCGAGCCGATCGACAGGAAGGCTGCATCAAAGGTCTCAAGCGTCAACGCTGTCGCGGGAACTTCCACCATCATGCCAAGCGGCGGGAGGCGGTGAGGGACGCACTCGGCGCGTAGCTCGGCGCAGGCCTGATGGAGAAGGGCGCGGGTTGCCTCCAGTTCAGCGGGCAGTGCGACCATCGGGATCATGATCTGCACATCGCCAAAGGCAGCGGCGCGGGCCAGCGCTCGAAGCCGGGGACGAAAGATGTCGGGTCGTGACAGCGTCAGGCGTACACCACGCATGCCAAGGAAAGGGTTACTTTCGCCAAGCGGTGTCAACCCGGCAATCGGCTTGTCAGCGCCGGCATCAAGGGTGCGGAATGTAACGGGTTTGCCACCAGCCCAGCGGACAATGCGGGTGTAGATGTCAGTCTGTGCGTCTTCGCTCGGCAGAGTTGCGCCTTCAAACAGCAGCTCGGTGCGAACCAGCCCGATGCCATCGCAGCAGGCCGGATCAAGCCCCTCCAGCTCGGATGGATCAGCGACGTTGATCAAGGTGATGACAGGCACGCCGTTGCGCGAAATGGCCGGCTGGCCAAGGAAACCGGCGACTGCCGTATCGCGCGTCCGGCTCGCCGCGCATTGCTGCTCGAAACGCGTGGCGTCGGTGGAACTCGGATCAACGATAACCAGACCTTGTGTCGCGTCGATCAGGACATTGCGGCCAGCGATATCGTCGGCCTGAAGGCCGACAATCATCGGTACGCCACGCGACCGTGCCAGCATCGCCACATGGCTGGTGGCGGCGCTGCCCTTGCGCAGCAAATTCGATGCATTGCAACAATCAATGCTTTATGGGCTAAACACGAATACAGCAGAAAACGATCCTGTCGGCCGCCAGGAAATCGCGGAAATGGGAGCTTGCGTTACAGCCGTAGCGCCCCGACGTCGCGGGGCTGACAGTCTCGAGCTGGCGGGCTTCTGATCGTCGGGCGTCAACCTGCCCAAATAGCAGGCAGATGAACCTGGAACAGCGCAATACCTGGCGCAGATGGCGGCAAACAAGGCATACCAGCTGCGCATTCTTTTGGTTATCGCGCTGGCACATTTATTGCTGACATTTCAATCCCAAGAAGTAGACCCCCAAGAACCAGATCAGCGGAGGAGCTGCAGATGCTCAAGATTGTGATCACCGGATGTTGTCAGGCCCTGTTGGTTCTCCTCGCGCTCGCTATGGGGCCGGTTCATCCTCTCCATGCTCAGGAAACGCTAAAGATCGGCCTGGTGGCGGCGCTTTCGGGCCAGTCGGCGAAATCAGGTGAGGCGATCATCCGCGGTCTTTCAATCGCCCTTGATGAAATCAATGCCAAGGGCGGCGTCCTTGGCAAGAAGCTCGAACTGCTGACGCGCGATGATGAAAGCAATCCCGCCAAAGGTTTGGTGGCAGCCCGCGAACTGGTGCAACGGGAAAAGATCGCGGTTCTGTTTGGTGGGCTTGATACGCCCGTTTCGCTTGCCATCGCGCCCTTCGTCAATCAGGCCAAGGTGCCGTTCATGGGTGTATGGGCAGCCGGCACAGGTATCACGCGCAACGGCGCCGCCGAAAACTACGTCTTCCGGGTATCGGCGGTCGATACGCTCGTTGACATCGCGCTGGTTGACTATGCAGTCAAAAAATATGGGGCCAAAACACCTGGTATGATCCTGGTCAACAATGCCTGGGGTGAATCAAACGAAGCCGGCCTCAAGGCGGCCCTTGTCAGCAAGGGCATGAGCGCTGCCGGTATCGAGAAATTTGAAGCTAATGACGTCGATGTTGTACCGCAACTTTCCCGACTGAAGGCGGCGGGAGCTGACACGCTGTTTCTGGTTGGCAATGTTGGCCCGTCAGCTCAGGTAGTCAAATCGCTGGATCGCATGGGCTGGAATGTACCCGTCGTATCACATTGGGGACCGGCCGGCGGACGCTTCACCGAGCTTGCCGGGCCGAGCGCCGAAAAGGTCCATTTCATTCAGACTTACAGCTTTTCCGGAAAGCTGAGCCAGAAGGGTGAATCCGTATTCACCCTGCTCAAGGCCAAATATCCAGAAATCAAAACAACAACCGACGTGACACCTGCCGTCGGTATCGCCAATGCGTATGATGCCCTCCATCTGACGGCGTTGGCGATCACCAAGGCCGGCTCGATCGAGGGCACAAAAATCCGCCAGGGCTTTTACGACATCGATCATTATGCCGGGCTGATCAAAACCTATGCGAAACCCTTCACACCGGACAATCACGACGCTCTTAGCGCTGCTGACTATATCTTCACCTACTTCAAAGGCGCTGAAATCCTGCCGCTCTCCAATTGATCGTTAAGCCAGGTCAGGGATAGCAGACCGCCCTACGTCGGGAGAGCGTTGATGATTATCTTCTCGGCTCTGGTCAGCGGCATGTCGCTGGGCGCCATGTATGGTCTCATCGCGCTGGGTTTTCACGTGACATATATCGTGTCGCGCACCGTCAATTTCTCGCAAGGCAGCTCAGTCATGCTGGGCGCCGTTCTGGGCTATGTCCTGGTAGCCCGCTATGGCTGGCCGATCATGGTTGCGGCCCCGGCAGCCCTGCTCGGTTGCGCCCTCCTGGGTTTGCTGATCGAACGGGTTCTGGTCAGGCCCTTCGTGGCACGCCAATCAAACGCCTGGCTGATGGCAACGGTCGCTGGTGGTCTTCTTCTCGACAACCTCGTCCTGTTTACCTTCGGCAAGGAGCCGCGCGGCTTTCCTTCCTGGCTCGATGACAAGCCTTTCATCATCTTCGGCGTCGGCGTCACGCCATTACAGATCGTCATTCCGCTCGTCGGAAGCGTTGTCGCTGTCGCATTATGGCTTGTTCTGACACGATCGCGTTTTGGCAAGGCGCTGTCAGCCTCCGTGCAGAACAGCGACGCGGCACGGCTCATGGGTATTGACGTTGGCCGGCTGGTTGCCGCCACCTATGGTCTGTCATCAATGCTCGCCGGACTGGCGGGTTTGCTCATTGCTCCGCTCTATAATGTCCACGCCGAGATGGGGACATTGTTTGGTATCAAGGCGTTCGCGGTTGCCATCATCGGTGGAATAACGCATGCGCCGGGCGTCATGGTTGCCGGCCTCATATACGGTATCGGCGAAGCGCTGGTTACCGCGCTGCTGGGCTCGACCTATACGCAGATCGTCATGTTTTCCGCCGTCATCGCGACGCTTGCTCTGGTGCCCCGCGGCCTGTTTGCGGCGGCAGCCTTGAAGAAGGTTTAGGCTGCGGTGAAACATCATCTGACAAGTGGCGCCATCCTTTGCGCCCTGTTGGCCGGCAGCCTCTGGCTGGTGGCGACCGGCGAGGACTATACGATCTTCATTATCGCACTGGTGGCCCTGACGGCGGTCGCCGGGATCGGGTTGAACGTTCTCACCGGGCTCTCCGGCCAGGTGTCGTTTGGCCATGTTGGCTTCTATTCCATCGGCGCCTATGCGGTTGGCGTGCTGGCGCTCAAAGGAGTCAGCCTGTGGATTGCCGTGCCGGTTGCGGGGATCGTTGCGGCAGCACTCGGATCTCTGCTTGCCCTGCCCGCCCTGCGCGTGAGCGGTCCTTATCTTGGCATGATGACGATCGCTTTCGCCTTCATTGTCGAGCATGTAACGATTGAGTGGCGTCAATTGACCGGCGGACAAAACGGATTGATCGGCATACCTCAGCCGACACTTGTGGGCGGACTGTCAGGCGAGCGCGCAATTGCCTTCCTTGCCGTCATCCTGTGCGCTGTCAGCCTCATTTTCTTTCGGCTTATTGCTGCCGGCCGTTGGGGCAAAGCGATGATCGCCGTGCGCGACAGCGAGATCGCCGCAGCAAGCATCGGCCTCAGCGTGACCAGGATCAAGACCCTTGCCTTCACCATCTCCGCGCTATTGACGGGGATGGCTGGTGGCATTTTTGCCCTTTTGTTGACCTTCATCGCCCCGAGCGCCTTTCCTTTCTCGCAATCAATCCTGTTCCTTCTCTCCGTGATTGTCGGTGGCGCGGGCTGGACACTCGGCCCGCTCATCGGCGCTGGCGTGACGGTGGTGCTGCCCGAACTTATTTCCTGGCTGGCGGAATATCGTTTGCTGGCGTTCTCGGCACTTCTGCTCATCGTTCTGTGGCTGGCACCGGAGGGTATCATCGGTGCGCTGGCGCGATTTCTGCCGCCTGGAAAATCGCAGCGCCCAAATGCAGGCAATTTTTCCATTGCCCTGTTTCTGGCCCGTCCCGATCACAGTCGTGGCCTGGAAGTGAGACGCCTGTCGATTTCCTTCGGCGGCATCATGGCGGCGCAAGCCATCGATTTTTCCGCTCGGGCGTCACGGATCACCGGGCTGATCGGCCCCAACGGCGCGGGCAAGACCACCGTGCTCAATCTCGTCAGTGGTTTCTACAGCCCCGATCATGGTGACATTCTGCTCGATGGTCACGACGTCACTCGCATGTCGCCCGAACAACTCGCCCGACGCGGCATGGCCCGAACCTACCAGACGACGCAGCTCTTCTCGTCCCTGTCCGTCATCGACAATGTTTTGATCGCGATGCGTCGCGGCCGGCTGGGCGTACCATGGCTAGGCTTTGCCAACAGCATTGAACGCGCGCAGGCCGAGGGGCTCCTGGCCTTCGTCGGCTATGACGGCGATCTGGGAACGCGCGCAGGGGCGCTGGCCCATGTTGATCGGCGCCTCGTCGAGATTGCCCGCGCGCTCGCAATGCGGCCATCTGTCCTGCTGCTCGATGAACCTGCTGCAGGCCTTGATAGCCGTGACAAGGCGCATTTGGGGCTTGTCCTGCAGGCTCTTTCTGCCGCTGGCCTGGCTGTGCTCCTTGTCGAGCACGATATGCCGCTCGTTATGGAGATCTGTGACAGTCTGATCGTCCTCGATGCCGGCTGCAAAATTGCTTCCGGCAAACCGGCAGACATTGTCAGTAATTCGCGGGTACGGGCAGCCTATCTGGGCACGCAGACGACCGCCTTTGGCAAGCGCAAGGCACTGCCGCCCGCAGATCAGCCGGTCATTCTCAAGGTCGATCATCTCGGCGCGGGCTACGGATCACTGGATGTTTTGCATGACGTCAGCTTTTCGGTTGGCGCTGGCGAGATGATCGCCATCCTCGGCTCCAACGGCGCTGGAAAATCAACCACGATGCGGGCGCTGAGCGGACTGAATTCGCCGAAGGAAGGGCACATCACATTCAACGGCCAGGCGATTGCCAACAAACCGGCCCATGAAATTGTTCGCTGCGGCCTCGTCCTTGTGCCGGAGGGACGGCAGATATTTCCTGAGCTTTCGGTGGCAGATAATCTGCGCCTTGGCGCCTATTGCCGGAAGGATGATCGTATCGAGGCGGATATGGCTGCCGTCCTTGCGCGCTTTCCCCGCCTCAGCGACAGGATCAATGGGCGGGCGGGCCTGTTGTCGGGCGGCGAAGCGCAGATGCTCGCTGTTGCGCGCGCATTGATGGGCCGGCCACGCCTCCTCCTGCTCGACGAACCCTCGCTGGGATTAGCGCCCAGGATCGTCGAAGGTCTCTACGGTGTTCTCGGCCAGTTGCGCGATGACGGCATGACGATCCTGATCGTCGACCAGATGGCACACATGGCGCTGCAACTCGCTGATCGTGGCTATCTCATTTCAAACGGCAGGATCATCAGGCAGGCCACCGCCTCAGCCTTGCTTGATGACCCTTCCTTCGAGGCGGTGTATCTTGGTCAGCATACCCCCTCACCCCATGGAAATTTGCCTGATGCCGGCTGATCTCATCTTGCGGCAGGCAAACCTCGGCGATGATGCGCCACTGGCCGATATCGTGATCCGCGAGGGCAGGATTGCCGCCATCACGCCGCACGGTCTGGTTGCAGGCAAGGAAATCAACCTGGAGGGCGGATTGGTGTTGCCCGGATTTGTCGAGACGCACATCCATCTCGACAAATCCTGCATTATTGATCGCTGCGACATCCGCGAAGGCTCGCTCGCCGAGGCCATTCGCGAAACCGCCCGCGCCAAGCTGGCATTCAGCGAAGACGACATCGAACAACGGGCACGGCGGACGCTGGAAAAAGCGATCATGGCTGGCACCATGAAGATGCGCACTCATGTCGAAATCGACCCGCGCATTGGCCTCAAAGGGTTTCATGCGATACAGCGGCTCGCGCAAGAATACACCTGGGCACTCGACATCGAGATATGCGTTTTTCCGCAGGAAGGGCTCATCAACGATCCGGGCTGCGAGGAGTTGCTGATCGAAGCGTGTCGGCAGGGCGCCTCGCTGATCGGAGGCTGTCCTTATGCCGATACACAACCCGACGAGCATATCGCCCGTATCTTTGCCATCGCCCGGACCTTTGATCTTGATATCGATTTCCATCTCGATTTCGATCTTGACACCCGCTTCCTGTCGCTGACCGAGGTGTGCCGGCAGACGCGGGCTCACAATTATGCCGGGCGGGTGACCATCGGACATGTCACCAAGCTCTCGGCCTTGCCTTCCGCAGACTTTGTCGCTGCAGCGCGCTTGCTCGCCAGTTCCGGCGTAGCGGTGACAGTTCTGCCGTCGACCGATCTCTTTCTCATGGGGCGTGGCATCGACCACAACGTACCGCGTGGCGTCACCCGCGCTGACCTCCTGCGCCACCACGGCGTCACCTGCTCGCTGGCAACCAACAATGTCCTCAACGCCTTCACGCCGTTTGGTGATTGTTCACTGTGCCGCATTGCTAATCTCTATGCCAATATCGCCCAGCTCGGGCGGCGGCAGGACCTTGAGGATTGCCTGGCGATGGTGACGAGTGATGCCGCCCGGCTGATGAACATCGAGCGCTACGGCGTTGCGGTTGGGCATGCCGCCGATCTGCTGGTCTTCCCCACCGAGGCCGCAACCAGCGCCATTGCTGAAATTGTCTTGCCGCGCCTTGGTTTCAAAAACGGCCGCCGCAGTTTCTTTCGAGCCGATCCGGTTTTGAATTCACCTGTCCCTCGAAAACATCACCACGCAAAGTGAGCAAACGCAAAAACGGCAGCGCCGCTGATCGCTGTGCTTGTCGGCTGACAAAGGTCCGCCACCCTGGCGGGGTGATTAACCTGTCCCTGATTTGTCATGACGTCGTACAGATATCGTCGGCCTCATGAGGCATCATCGCTGCTCTGGCAGCACAACCGCAGCCGGAGGGGAATTGTCGATATCGTCATCTTCAAGGACCCGCCAGCCCGAACCTTCCAGATCACTGTACTGACCCGAGCGCAGACACCAGAAGAAGGCAATAAGGCCGGCCAGTCCAAGCCCAAGCGCCAGCGGAAAGAGGATGAGGATGATGTTCATGCCTCCCCTCCTTGCCGTATCATGGTCACGCGACCTGCCCGCAACGCATTGATGGTGACAATGAGAGACGAGCCCGACATGGCGGCGGCGGCAACCAGCGGGGTGGCCAGACCAGCAACGGCAAGCGGCACGGCAAAAGCATTATAGAGGACGGCAAACCACAAATTCTGCAGCATCAGCCGGCGCGCCTTGCGGGCAATGATGATCGCTGTTGCGACCGGGCTGAGGCTGTCACCGAGAAAGACGATATCGGATGCCGACTGGGCAAGATGCGTGGCGCTGATCGGCGAGAGCGAGACATGGGCTCTGACCAAAGCAGGCGCGTCATTGAGCCCGTCTCCAACCATCCCGATGATCCGGCCCTCAGCCGTCCAGGCATCAAGAGCGCGCAGTTTATTGCCAGGAGTAAGGCCGGCCTGATACTCGCTGATCCCGAGCATCTGCGCGACGGGTGCCACCGCTTCCATCCTGTCACCCGACAGGATGGCAAGCCGCAGGCCGCGCATTTTCAGGTCGTGGATGCAGGTGCGCGCATCAGGCCGCAAGCTCTGCCCGACCGCCAGCACGACGCAACCGTCGCGATAGCGCCAGGCAATCAGCGAGGCGCTCGGATAGCTCGTCCCTACTGCCAGCGCTTCGGTTTCAGCATGGCAGAAGGCAACACTCCCCAGGCGCATCTCATCGCCATCGAGCAGAGCAGCCACCCCCTGACCTTCATGCTCCTGCGCCCCGGCCATCGGGCGCGGCCCACCGGCAGCGCGGCTCACCGCCTGCGCCAGCGGATGACGGCTTGCGGCGGCAAGCGCGGCGATTTGGCCAAGAAGCACGGGGTCGATCATGGCGATGTTGAGCAGGGACGGCTCTGGCAACGTCAACGTTCCCGTCTTGTCGAAAACGACCATGTCAGCTTCGGCCAGACGCTCGAGCGCCGCGCCTTCACGCAGCATGATCCTGTTTTTGAAAAGAGCCGAGGCGGCGACAACCTGCACCGCCGGGATCGCCAGCCCAAGAGCGCAAGGGCAGGTGATGATGAGGACCGTGATCGCGATCACCAACGCCTCTTGCCATGGCAGACCGAACGCCATCCATCCCAAAAACGTCACCAGTGCAGCGGTGTGGACGAGTGGCGCATAAAGCCTGGCCGCACGGTCGGAAAGATGGACATAGCGCGACCGGCTCTCCACTGCTTGCGACATCAGTCGGTCGATTTCGTCCAGCAGCGTTCCCGCACCTGCCGCCTCGACAATCACGGTGAGTGCGCCGGACAGGTTCATGGTGCCGGCGTGAACGCGCGCTCCCGTCTCGACCATGACGGGCATGGTCTCGCCGGTGATCAGGCTTTGATCAATCTTTGACCGGCCCGTCTCGATGACGCCGTCCACCGCCACGCGCTCGCCTGGCTGGATCAAAACAACATCGCCAGGCAAAATGGCGTTGATGGGTATGATGATGGTCGTGCCGTCAGGCTGCAGGCGGATCGCACTTTCCGATTTGAGTGCCGCCAGATTGCCGGCAAGATCACGGGTGCGGCGGCGCATGAGTTGATCGAGATAGCGCCCGATGAGCAGAAAGAAGAGCAGCATCACCGCGCCGTCAAAATAGGCGTGCCGGGAATGATTCCAGGTCTCAACGACCGACATGCCTAGCGCCAGTACGACGCCGAGTGTAATCGGCACGTCCATGTTGACCGCGCCCGCCCGCAGCGCCCGCAGAGCGCTGTCGAAGAATGGTCGCCCCGCATAGGCCGCCGTTGGCAGCGCAATCAGCGCCGATAACCAGTGGAAGAGATCGCGCGTGAGCGGATTGATATCGCTGCTGTTGCCCGACCATACCGAGACGGAGAGCAACATGATGTTCATCGCGGCAAAACCGGCGACGCCCACATATCGCAGCAGCTGGGCTTCCTGGGCCACCTCGCTGTCGTGCTGATTTGCAGGGAGGAATGGGTAGGCCTTGAAGCCGAGCGCGGCGAGTTGCGCGATCACAGCCTCGGGCCGCAGCACGCCCTCGCGCCATTCAACCGTCACGCGTTTCAGGGCCAGATTGACACGCGCGCTCAGAACGCTGGCGTCACTCTTCAGCCCGGTCTCGATGGCGCGCATGCAGCCTGCACACCGCATTCCTTCAACCGCAAGCTCCAGACCTTCTATGCCGCCTTCACGGTGACGCACGAACAACGACAGATCCTGTTGCGCGCCCATGCTGCTACTCCTTCATAAGAAAGCGCGTACGTGAGCTGAACAAAGGCGCCCCATCGCGCTCCGCCTCGACGGCCAGCGTCCACGCTCCGGGCGGGAGGCGGGCAACTCTCGCGTCGTAAACACCCGCCGCGGTCTCGACGAGGCGTACCTCGCGGTCCATTTGGCGCGAGGCTGGATGCTGCAGACGAGCCATCACCGCAAGGCCACGGACCGCAACCGCCGAGCTGTCATTCAGCACCAATGTGATCCGCGCCCAGTCGCCGTCACGGATAATGTCGGCCTGCGCCTGCCAGCCGCGCGCCGCCTGGTCTTGCATACGGGCGATCTCGCTATTGAACTTCTGGCTGGTTTCATAGGCGCTCTTCGCATCGCTCCCCGGCATGGTGCGGATCGCCAGTGTCATCATCACTGCATTGACGCTGCTGACCACGAGGAAGAAAGCGAGCATCATGGCCAGACACATCCGTCCCGTCAGTTCGAAGGCGGGGCGGGGCGCGGGCAGAAGCGTGTCAGGTTTAATTGGCATGTCGTAACCTTCACCTGAGGAAAGAGCCGTCTTTAAGGTGCAAAAAAATGATCATGGGTTCTCACGACCTCACCAACAAACAGATCCGAGGCGATGAACGAGATCAGTTGCGTATCACGGAGCGGAACACCCGGCGGCACCGTGACAAAGACCCGGACTTCGCGCGAGGAATCAGGATCAACCGTCACGATCGGACGACCGTCGGCGGTAGCATCGGTCCCGACCGCTTCAAGCCTGATCCCTGACAGGCCGGCGACCGTCAGAACGATCAGCCTTGTGTCGGGACGTTTGTTGAGGATGCGGATGGCAAAAGCATTGCGCACGGAGCCATCGCTGAGCTTCACAAAGAGTGGCGTGCGTTCATGCAGCACCGAAATCTCGACTGTCCGCCGCGTTGCCAGCTGATAGAGCATGGCACTGCCGACAAGCGCGATCAGGACCGCGTAAATGACGGTACGGGCGCGGATCGGGCGATAGAGAGTTGTTTTTCCAGCAAGCCGGCGCTCGACATTATCGGCAGTATCATAACCGATCAGCCCCTGCGACCGGCCTGTCTTTGTCATCACGCTGTCGCAGGCATCGATGCACAGCCCGCACTGGATACAATCGAGTTGCGATCCATCCCGAATATCAATCCCGGTCGGGCAAACGGCCACGCATTGCTGACAATCAACGCAATCGCCAGCGGGCTCGCCATGAGCCCTCAGCCGCAAAGCCTGCTTGAAGGACGTGCGCGGCTCCCCACGATCATAGCGATAGGTGACATTCAGCGCCTCATCATCGGTCAGCGCCGCCTGGATGCGCGGCCACGGGCACATATATTTGCACACCTGCTCACGCATGATCCCGGCAAGCGCATAGGTGGTGAAGGTCAAAATGGCGATCCAGACGTAAGCCGCCACCGGCGCGGTGAAGCTGGCAAGCGCGCGCACCAGCGTCGGCGCGTCAGCGAAATAGAGAACCCAGGCACCGCCCGTCCACCAGGCAATCATCAGCCATGAGGTATGCTTGAGAATTTTCCGCCACAGCTTGTCGACGTTCCACGGACCCTCGTCGCGCCTGATCCGCTCGCGCCGGTCGCCTTCGAAGAAACGCTCCACCGCCAGGAAGAGATCGGTCCACACCGTTTGCGGGCACAGATACCCGCACCACAGGCGGCCGGCGACAGAATTCATCAAAAACAGCATGAAGGCCGCGAGGATCAGCAATCCGGTGAAATAGTATACTTCCTGCGGCCAGATTTCGATGAAGAAAAAATAGAAACGATTGTGGGCGATATCCGCCAGAACAGCCTGGTTTGGAAGATTTGGACCACGTTCCCAGCGCACGAAGGGCAAGGCATAATAGATGCCGAGGCAGGCAACGAGGATCAGCCATTTCGCGCGACGGAATGGGCCGGCAACGTGCTGCGGATAAACCTTCTTCGACGGCGCGAAGAAGGGTAAATCATCGCTTCCAGCGTCCGCTGCCGACACAATCACTGACCTCCGCCGAGTGAATGGACATAAACGGTCAACGCCTTGATTGTTGTAGCATCAAGTCGCTCGCCCCAGGCCGGCATGACGCCGTTGCGGCTGTTGGTGATGGTCTCGGTCAGCGACGCCAGATCGTTGCCAAAGAGAGTGATGGCATCGGTGAGGTTGGGGGCACCCAGTTCCTGATTGCCCTTTCCCTGCGCGCCGTGACAGACTGCGCAATTCTGCTCGAAAATGCGGCTGCCTGCTTCCAGGTCCGCCTTTGGCTCAGCCGGCTGGCCGGCCAGTATCCGCACATGATTGGCAACGGCATTGATCTCGTTACGCTTGAGAATTCCGTCACGCCCGAAGGCCGGCATCAGGCTGGTGCGCGTTTCATTATCGGTTGTCACGCGCACACCGTGCTGCAGCGTGGTCTGGATCGCCGCCAATGTTCCGCCCCACAACCAGTCATCGTCATTGAGATTGGGAAAGCCCTTCGAGCCCGCACCGCCGAGACCGTGACAGGCAACGCAATTGTCGCCGAAGGCAGCCTTGCCCTGGGCCATGGCGATACGAAGCAGAGCCGGATCGGCCTTGATCTGATCAAGCGCCGCCCCTGCAAGATCGGCAGATTGGGTGGTGCGTTGCGCTTTGAGAACCGCCAGCTCTTCTTCGACCGCCAGGCGCGTCGCGTAACCGAGCACGCCCTTGGTCGTGCTGCTGATGAGCGGCCAGGCAGGATAGGCAATCCAGTAGCCGATCGACCAGATGATGGTGGCGTAAAAGATATTGAGCCACCAGCGTGGCAGCGGCGTGTTAAGCTCGCGGATGCCATCCCAATCATGGCCGGTCGTTGCCGTTCCGGTGAGGGGATCAACCTCGTTATCCGCAGGCTGCCGGTCCGCCATCACTCAATCCTCCTGAAGCGGTGTCAATGCCGCGCGCTCGAAGCGGGCGCGATTTTTTGGCCAGAAAGCGTAAAGGCAGACCGCCAAAAACATTCCAACGAAATAGAGCAAACCCGCCGACTGGGCGAAGCCTGCAAGCCATTGATAGGTGTTTTCCATGCTTGCCCTCGCTCAGCGGATGTTGGCTTTGTCGTTGTAGAGCTTGAAATCAACCAGGGTTCCCAGCATCTGCAGATAAGCGATGAGGGCGTCAGCCTCGCTGATGCGCTTGGGATTGCCGTCGAAATCACGCGCCTGCGCTTTGGGATAACGCTTTTCGAACGCCGACTGGCCCGGATGGTCGGGCGTCGCCTGGGCGCGCAGATCATCCATCGCCCGCTCGATCATCTCATCGCTATAGGGTACGCCCCCGCTGCGATTGGCTTTGAGCTCCGCCGCGATGTCATCGTAGGACAGTTCGGTATTTGTGAGGAACGGGTACCCCGGCATGATCGATTGCGGCACCAGCGAGCGCGGGTCGCCCAGATGGCGCGCCTGCCAGTCGTCGGAATACTTGCCGCCGACACGGGCAAGATCGGGGCCGGTTCGTTTTGAGCCCCATTGGAAGGGCTTGTCGTACATGCTCTCAGCCGCCAGCGAATAATGCCCGTAGCGCTCCACTTCATCGCGCAGCGGCCGGATCATCTGGCTGTGACAGAGATAGCAGCCTTCGCGCACATAGATGGCACGACCGGCGAGTTCGAGCGGGGTATAGGGCCGCATGCCCTCAACCTTCTCGATCGTGTTTTGCAGATAGAACAGAGGCGCGATCTCGACCAGCCCGCCAATCGAGATCACCAGCAGCACACCGATGATCAGAATGATCGAGTTGGTCTCGAAGAATTTGTGCTTCGACCACAGCGAGCGGCGCGGCGTGGCAGGAATGTCCACATTCGACATCAGCGGGCTCCTCAGTGCGCAAGTGAAAGTTGCGGTGAAACGGACGTGTCGCTCTCCGACCCGGCAAGCTCGCCGCTACGCACTGTCATCCACAGATTGAACACCATGATGAGCGCGCCGATGAGGAACAGCGCCCCACCAAGCGCCCGGATGACATAGAAGGGGTGCATCGCCTCAACCGTCTCGATGAAGGAATATTCGAGGAAGCCCAGCGCGGTGTAGGAGCGCCACATCAAGCCCTGCAGGATGCCCGACACCCACATCGCCGAGATGTAGAAAACGATCCCGAGTGTCGATATCCAGAAATGCCAGTTCACCAGCTTGAGGGAGTAGAGCTCCTTGCGGTTCCACAGCCATGGCACGAGGCAGTAGATGGCGCCGAAGGAGATATAAGCGACCCAGCCGAGAGCGCCTGAGTGCACATGGCCAATCGTCCAGTCAGTGTAATGCGACAGAGCATTGACGGCCTTGATCGACATCAGCGGGCCTTCGAACGTCGACATGCCATAGAAGGCGAGAGAAACAACCATCATCCGCAACACTGGATCGGTGCGCAGCTTGTCCCAGGCGCCCGACAACGTCATCAGCCCATTGATCATGCCGCCCCAGGACGGCATCCACAGCATGATCGAGAACGTCATGCCGAGCGTCTGCGCCCAGTCGGGCAGCGCGGTGTAGTGGAGGTGATGGGGACCCGCCCAGATGTAGAGAAAGATCAGGGCCCAGAAATGGATGATCGACAGGCGGTAGCTGTAGATCGGCCGCCCCGCGCGCTTCGGCACGAAATAATACATGATGGCGAGGAAGCCAGCGGTGAGAAAAAATCCGACTGCATTATGCCCGTACCACCATTGGAACATCGCATCCTGCACGCCTGACCAGACGATGTAGGATTTGGGCGACAGGAGCGATATCGGCACCGCCAGATTATTGCCCAGATGCAGGACAGCGATCGTGACGATAAAACCGAGATAGAACCAGTTCGCCACATAGATGTGCGGCTCGGTGCGCTTGGCAAGCGTTGCCAGAAAAACCAGCAGATAGGTCACCCAGACAATGGTGAGCCACAGATCAGCATACCATTCCGGCTCAGCATACTCCTTGCCCTGCCCGATACCGAGCAGATAACCGGTGCCGGCGATGACGATGAAGAGATTGTAGCCAAGGACCACGAACCATGGTGACAGATCGCCCGCCAGGCGCGCCCGCGATGTGCGCTGGACGACATAAAACGACGTTGCCAGCAGTGCGTTTCCGCCAAAGGCGAAAATGACGGCTGACGTATGCAAGGGCCGCAGACGACCGAAGCTTGTCCACGGCAGGTCAAGGTTGAGAACGGGAAAGGCAAGTTGCAGCGCGATGATCAGCCCGACCGTAAAACCGGCAATACCCCAGAACATCGCCGCAACGGTGGCGAATTTCACAGGCCCCATATTGTAATTGGGCTTTCCGTTGATGGACTGGGGAACGGGGAACTGGCCAGGCTGGAAGCAGCGATTGCCGATGAGAAAAATAGTGGCAAACGCACTCAGCATCGCCACCAGGGCATGAAAGGCATAACCCGAATGTTCCGTCTTGCCGGCAATGATCAGGAACATAATGCTGCAGATCGCGGCAATCAGTATGCCCACCATCTCGCCGGTTGTCGCCCGTCGGATCGGATTTCCAGTCGCTGACATGACCTGGTCTCTGCCTCGCGGAGCAGCAGGAGCGCTGCAGCCTTCGATGCTAGGCGTAGCGAGGGCGTGTTGACGCGGCATTGATCTACGTCAATGCGCGGCAAAAACATCCGGTTTATGCAGGGGATATCGTGCAGTCTCTGGAAAGCGTCGGACGGGAGAGCGCCGGATCAGGCTGCAGCAATGCGGGCCATGCGATCGGGGTTCATGAGCCTGACGCCGTGCGAAACGTTCAGGATCGTCTTGTCGCGCGCCAGCCTGGTGAAGGTACGGCTGACGGTTTCGATGGTAAGTCCCAAGAAATCGGCGATATCCTGCCGGTTCATCGGCAGCGGCACCATCACCGACGCATTGCCTTCAATCCGCGCCCAGCGTTCTTGCAGGCGCAGGAGAAAACAGATCACTTTTTCCTCAGCCGTCCGCCGCCCCAGCAGCACCATCTGATCTTGCGCCAGAGCCAGCTCATGGGCCGCAAAATCATAGAGTTGCCGCAACAGATTCGGCTTGGCATCGGCAAGCGCCGTGTAGTCGGCGCGCGAAAATGCACAAGCACTCACATGATCAACCGCATCGGCCGAGAAATCATACGCATCGCCGCGCGCCAGCCCCAGGAAATCTCCAGGCAAGGCAAAGCCGATGACCTGGCGGCGACCATCAGCCAGAAGTTTGTAGAGGCGCACAACACCGGAGGTGATGTTGAACACCGACACCACGCGATCACCTTGTAAAAACAACGCCTTCTTGGGAGCAAATTCCGCCTTCTGCGCCAATGATGCAAGAACGGCCAGCTCATCGCTCGACAAGGCGGCGCAAACGCTGCCCCGCCGCACCCAGCATGCCTCACAGCTGTTTGCCGTCGCGATCCCTGACCTGCAGACTTCCGGATGGCAGTTCATGGTGGCGTACTCCCGATACACGTGGCAATCTTATCACTCGTTCGCAACTGCGAAAGCTGTTTCTCGCCTGAGGCGGGAAAGTTGGACATCCGCACCATCAATTCCGGCATTGCACGAATTTGCCGCGAGCCGGGCGATCATGGCTGGGCTCAGCAGCAACCTTCGTAAAACCTCCACGTTGCGATGTTACGCAGCCGTCAGGATCATGTCATGACCATCCGCAATCTCGATGCTCTCTTTGAACCGCGCTCGCTCGTTCTCATTGGCGCCAGCGAGCGTGCCGGCGCGATCGGCGCGACAGTTGCGCGCAATCTTCTGAGCGGGGGATTTGCCGGGGAGATATACTTCGTCAACCCCAAGCATAGCGAAGTTGCCGGCCATCCCTGCCATCCGCATATCAGCGCCCTGCCACATCCTGCTGACCTGGCCATCATCGCCACCCCGCCAGCCACCATCCCCGCCATCATCGCGGATCTGGCAGCGCATGGCACGCGCGCCGCTGCGGTGCTGACGGCTGGTCTTGACGCGCCATTGCGCCAGGCGATGCTGAATGCGGCCAGGCCAGCACTGCTGCGCATCCTTGGCCCCAACATCCTCGGGCTCATGCTGCCGCGCCTGAAGCTCAACGCCAGTTTCGCCCATCGCCATGCGGGCGCGGGCCATCTGGCGCTGGTCTCGCAATCAGGCGCCCTCATCACCGCGATCATCGACTGGGCCACCGGCAGGGATATCGGCTTTTCCCATGCGGTGTCGCTTGGCGATATGGCGGACGTCGATTTTGGCGATGTTCTCGACTATCTGGCAGGCGACGTCGATAGCCGCGCCATTCTTCTCTATATGGAAGCCGTCACGAATGCGGCGAAATTCATGTCGGCAGCCAGGCGGGCTGCCCGCGTCAAACCGGTGATCATCATCAAATCAGGCCGCCACGCTGCCGCCGCCCAGGCGGCCGCCTCGCATACCGGGCGTCTGGCGGGGTCCGATCGCGCCTATGATGCGGCCTTCCGCCGCGCCGGTCTGGTGCGTGTTCTCGACCTCAACGAACTCTTCGAGGCCGCAGAAGTGCTCGCCCGCCAGCCACGCCTGACAGGCGGACGTTTGACCATTCTTACCAATGGCGGGGGAGCAGGCGTTCTGGCAGCCGATCGTCTGGTCGATTTTGGCGGCGATATCGCTCCGCTCAGCGACCCTGCACGCAAGGCTCTTGACGCCTTCCTGCCCGCGAACTGGTCAAAGGCCAACCCGATCGACATCATCGGCGACGCGGATGCGGAGCGTTATGGCAGGGCGCTGTCGGTCGTTCTGGCCGACAGAACCGTGGACGCAGTGCTGGCCCTTTATTGTCCAACTGCTATCGCTCCCGCCCTGGCGGTTGCCGAAAAGACCGTCGAGGCCGTGACGAACGCGGCGCGGCAGGGAAGGCGGCCAATCGTCATGACGAACTGGCTGGGCGAGGAAGCCGTCCGGTCTTCGCGCGCGCTCTTCGCCCAACACGACATACCAAGTCTGCAAACGCCCGGCTCCGCCGCCCGCGCCTATATGCATATCGTGCGCTATGCAAAGGCACAGGACGCCCTGATGCGTACGCCCGCTCAAGGCGCGGCCGATCTGCCGGCCATCGGCACCGCAAGCCGTCACATCATCGAGCATGCCCGGCGCGAAGAGCGCACCATGCTGAGTGAAGTGCAGAGCAAATCGCTGATCGCCGCAGCAGGCATTCCGGTCGTTGAAAGCCTGATTGCAGCCAGCAGCGACGAAGCAGCCGACATCGCGGCGACACTTCTACGCCAGGCGCCCGGCGTCGTACTCAAGATCCTGTCGCGCGACATTTCACATAAATCCGATGTCGATGGCGTGCGCCTTGATCTGGCAAGTCCGGCTGGGGTGCGCGAGGCAGCCGATGCCATGCTCCAGCGCGTCCGTGAGCGCCGGCCGGATGCCCATATCGACGGCTTCACCCTTGCTCCCATGATCCGCCGGCCGCACGCGCATGAACTCATCCTCGGCATGAGCGTGGATGCTAATTTCGGCCCCATGCTGCTGTTTGGAGCCGGCGGGACAGCGGCAGAAATCCTCAGCGATACGGCGCTCGCTTTGCCCCCGCTTGATCGCGACAGCGCGCTTGATCTCATCGCCGGGACGCGCATCGCCCGCCTGCTTGCCGGATACCGCGACCGGCCTGCCGCCAACCTCATCGCCATCGCCGATGCGCTGGTGGCCCTGAGCAATCTGGTGACGGCGCATGACGAATTGCGCGAGATCGATATCAATCCCCTGCTCGCCGATGCGGCTGGCGTGATCACCCTTGATGCGCGCGTGCGGATCGCCGGCCCGGGTGAGGCGGCCCGCCAAGCCATGGTCATCAGGCCCTATCCGGCGGGCTGGGAAAAACGCACGCTCCTCGAGGGTGTCGGCGGGGTGCATATCCGCCCCATCATCCCGGCCGATGAAGGGCTCTACGAGGCGTTCATGGCCGACATCAGGCCCGAGGATTACCGCCTGCGCTTCTTCGTGCCAAAGTCGCGGCTTGCCCATCGCTTCATTGCCCGCCTCACCCAGATCGATTATGCGCGCGAAATCGCCTTCGTGGCGCTCGATATGCAAAGTGGCGCTCTGCTTGGCGTCGTTCGCTTTGCCGCAGACCCCGACTACAAACGCGGCGAATATGCCGTCCTTGTGGGCTCGCATCTTAAAGGCAAGGGGCTGGGCTGGCAGTTGATGAGCCATCTCATCGATTATGCCCGCGCTCAAGGGCTGGAAGAACTCTTCGGCTCGGTCCTGAGCGAAAATTCAACCATGCTCAGGATGTGCAAACAGCTGGGCTTTCAGATTGCTCCTGACGCCAGCGATCCGACGCTTCGTTATGTTGAACTGAAACTGACGCGCGAGGCGCATGCAGGCTAGGCGGCGGGACCCCCGCGCTCCCCCACCCTAGCCATCGCTGATCACCGCGCGCCCTGGGGATACCTTAGGGCAACTGACGGAGAGAGGCTACCGCAGCGGATAAAATTGAAATAAAATATAAATATCATAGATTTAAGGAAAAAATATTATCTCACATAAAATACCGTTCTTTTCCAATTCACATCCCTGCTCACAGGCCCCCTCAACGGGAAATTGGGCTGCACTTGTCACGTAGGAAAGCGCGATAGACGCCTTCATCACTTTGCCCAGAAGCGAGCGCCAGCACCGCTTCTGTTGCGGCCTCTTCGCTTGCGGTGAAGGCCATGCCGTTCAATTCCAGAAACAACAAACCTGCGACAAAGCCTGTGCGCTTGTTGCCATCGGCAAAGGGGTGGTTTTGAACGATGGCAACGGTATAGGCGGCGGCAGCCGTGACCTTATCCATGTCATCGCCATAGGCTTCCAATTGCTGGGGGCGCGCCAGCGCGAAGCGCAACAGGCCCAAATCGCGCACACCCGCCAGCCCGCCATGGCGGACAAGCAACTGTTCATGCACCGCCAGCGCCAGTTGCTCGTCGATCCAGACCCGCTCGCTCACTTCGCCAGAACGTTCAGCGTGTTGCGATAGCGGTTCATAATCTCTTCGGCCTTGGCCATTTTCGCGGCGAAGTCAGGATTAAAGGCGGTGAGGTGATAGCCACCATCCGCCGTTTCCGTGAAATAGAGCGTATCGCCCTTGGCAACCCTTAGCCGCGCCAGCATCTCCTTGGGGATGATAACGCCGGTTGACGTTCCGATGGTTGTGAGCTTCAGGCTGTTCATGATGCTCTCACAGGTTTTATAATAATAAATATCATTATTACGACATGCCAGCGCGTCAAGATGTGTCTCGCCAGTCCTGCGCTGCCATGGTCTTGGCCACTGGCCACGAGATCGGCAAATGAGGTCCGCGACCCGGAAAAGCGCCGATCGGCGAGCCTGCTCGGTTAGCTGCCATCGGAAGGGGCGCTGGCGGCGTTGCGGGTAAAGCGCATTGACTTTGGTAAAGCGAATGATGCGCTGGCGGACAACTTCAAGAAAAACAAAAAATGGCGGCGCGTAGTGAACGGTTTTCGAACTTACGCGCCAGATTGTTTAAGGATAATCACTCATGACATCAACATCACAACTATCGCAATCATACAAAAACTGTCGTATGGAATAAAAAATAACTTATTTTTTCAAACGAGCATTTATTTGCCAACAAAAACGATTTCGCTTTTCCATTCAGAGAGCGATTGTTCGGACGAGGTTACGAATGCTGCAGCAATGCGATCAGGGTCGAAAGATGTATTGGGCGCAACCTGACCCGCAATAGTAATGGTGCTGGCACGAATATTTGTACCAACAAAATATGAATCTAATGCAACAGTATATCCGCGAAGCGCAGATTTTCCTGCTGTCAGGGGCACCACATCTTTGCCATATTGCGGGTAAAGCGCCAGTCCGCCGCCTGTGAACAAATAACTGCCACTACCACGTTTCTTCATGCCTTCATGAGACAATTTCACAAGATGGTGCGCTGCCCCCACGCAAAGCGAAAGCTCATTGACAAATTCAATGGCTGACCATTCTGTTGGTGCTTTCTCAATCCATCTGCCAGCATTATAGACAATGATATCAGGTGTTCCGTTGGATGCCTCAAGCACCGCATAAGAACGTGTTACCGAATCAAAGTCCACGAGGTCAGTTGTCGCATAAAACGCATGCCGACCCAATACTTCAATTTCTTTCTTGTAGCTTTGAAGGGCAGATTCTGTTCGTGCCATCATGGCGATATTATAGCCCTTTGCAGCAAATGCTTTTGCAATTGAAAGGCCAACACCAGAACCGATACCTGCTACAAGACATATTTTGGAGCTCATTCAAACCTCGTTATTTGAGAATCATTGGAGTAAGTATAGGAGCCATGAGCATTTCAAATTCCAAGTTTGTTGCGCTAACGATGTTTTGCACAATCTTTCCGTCTTTTAGCGTTGCGACATGGGTCTCATCAAAAAGAATGGCGCGACCTGTCGCAGGCAGGCCAAAAAAATCTTTGGCATGTTTTTGCTTAGAATGAAACCGAGTTACAACGCGTGTACCATCTGCAGACGCAAATTGGTCGATAATTTTTAATGGCTCAACGGCTGGAAATGCATCGCCGAACCCACCGACAATGGCTTTGTATTCCTCGATGCCATCAATCGGCCCCATCGGTTTAAGGCCAGTGATGCCCTGAATTTTTGGATGTGCAGTGGCATCTGCTGCGGCCATGTCAGCCTTTGCCAAAAACTCGCTAATAAACCGCGTTACTACTTTCATATTTTCTATATGTATACTCATGAAACCTCCTTTTTTCATTTGCTATGAATCTTTTCTCTACGTTCAAAATAGTTAAGTTAAGCATCAATTTAATTTTTTAGTTCGGACAGTATAACGTAGTTAGCTGGATGCTTATTTCGTGACTCGTTAATGAGCATTGAATAAAAACGCATTCGAGATTCGAATCTACAAATGAATTACATATCAATATTATACCAAATTGCGGTGCAAATAAAGTGTGTTTGCGAACTTCAAAAACGTGAGGAACTGCGCCAGTTTGAAATTCACTGGCTGTAAATTGGCGGAGAGGGGGGGATTCGAACCCCCGATACCCTTGCAGGTATGCCGCATTTCGAGTGCGGTGCGTTCAACCACTCTGCCACCTCTCCGGGAGATATGATGCGAGCGAGCGCGACTGGCGATAGCATCGGCGCCATGGCGTGACAAGAGTGGCGTCGTGTAACCCGCCGACCAGACCTTCTGATGACGACCCCTGCCCTGTTCCCCTGTGCCGGTCGAATGATCCGGGATCATGCAGTCCTCTGTCCATGAAGGGATTTTAAGCGCGCTGCTGGCGGAAGTAAGACCACAATGATTTGGAGACCGTCAGTGACGTCATATGCGCGCCGGCAGGGCGGCGCTCAAGGATGATCTTGCGATCGTGATGCTCTTCGATGCCGGTGCGATGCCCGACGCTGATCACCGTGCTGCTCTTCAATTCCTCATGCAGGAGGTTGAGCATGGATTGCTGGCTATCCTCGTCCAGCGCCGATGTCGCCTCATCCATGATGATGATGTCGGGCTGGCGCAGAACCAGCCGGCAGAAGGCGACGCGTTGGCGCTCCCCGCCCGACAGCACATGGTCCCAGCGCTCTTCATCATCAAGACGCTTGGCAAGATAGCTTAACCCGCAGCGCACCATGGTCCGCACCACGGTCTCATGAGCGATCTTGCTGCCCGCATCGGGATAGAGAAGGGCATTGCGCAAGGTACCCAGCGGGATATAGGGACGTTGCGGCACGAAGGCGATCTCGACGTCCCGCGGCACGCGTATTTCGCCCAAACCCCATGGCCACAGGCCGGCAAGGGCGCGGATGAGCGTGCTTTTGCCAACGCCGCTCTCGCCCATCACCATCACGCGCTCGCCCTGTTTGATGACGACGGAGGCGTCATTGATGACGACGCGACCGGCACTTTCGGCAATCGACAGATTGTCGATATGGATACTGCCATCCTCACTGATACCGAGCCTGATATTGGCGTCACCTTCCATGATGGTGCCGATGTCAAGCTGGTCGAGCAGGATGACAAGCTCGTTGACCCGTCTGACGGAAGCGTACCATTCGGCAAGCTTGACGACGTTGTCGACGAACCAGATCAGCGATCCCTGCACGGCGGCAAACGCCGAGGCGACCTGCATGACAGCGCCCAGCGTCATTTCGCCAGAAACGTATTTGGGTAACGTCAGAACCAGCGGAATGACCGGAAACAACACCGCATTGGTGTTTTGCAGAATGGAGATGAAACCCTGCTGACGGATAACCCCGTACCACGCCCTCACAACCCGCCCGTAATTGGCCAGGACCGAGTTCAGCTCATCCTTGTCACCCTTGATCAGGGCGATGCTTTCGGCGTTTTCCCGCAACCGGGTTAATTCGGCACGGAACTCGGATTCAGCTGCATTCTTATCGGCAACGTGGCGCACCAGAGGCATGCCGGCGAGATAGGCGATCGTCGACGTCAGGGCAGCGTAGATGACCGCAGCAACCGCCATGTACGCAGGAATATCAATGACCACTTGACCAAGCGTGAGACGGAATGAACCGGCGACACTCCACAGGATCGTCGAAAAGGTGATCGCGGTGACCGTCGCCGAGACCAGGCCGATGACAAACTCCGCCAACGGCTCGATGGCGAGCTTTGTGTCTTCAGCAATCCGGTATTCAGGCGCCTGATGTTCGGGAGCAATGAGACCCAGACGATAATAACGCTGGTCGGCGATCCACCACCCCGCCAGACGTTGCGTCACCCAGGCCCGCCAGGAAACGTGAAACATCATTTTCGATACCAGCAGGCCGCCGGAGGCGACGACCGTTGCAACGACAATCATCGGCAGCTGAAACAGGGCACCGACAAGGACAGACATGTCCTTTTGCTGAAGACCATCGAAGAATGCGCGATACCAGTAATTGAAAAAGACCTGCGTGCCGACCTGGGCGCCAACGAAGGCAAGGACAACCGCTGTCGTTATCCAGGCGATCCTGCTTCCCGGGCTGCTCCAAAATCCGATAACCAGTTTTCGGAATATCGCGATCTGCTCGCTGTGCTGCGGCGGGGCGGCGGGAGAAGCAACATGATTCATTCGTCACCCAGGTTATTTGGTCAACCTTTTCATAACCCGTGACATAACATGTGGTTCCGGGACACAAAATCAGGCGCCAACGAAGAACGGATCACGACATGGTCATGCACAGCGACAATCACCGGCCTTTTCTCGAATTGCGCGTGCTCTATTTCGAGGATTTAGAGCTTGGTATGTCGGCATCCTTCGAAAAGACCGTGTCGTCCTCCGACGTTGTCGGCTTTGCTGAAATCACAGGTGATCGCAACCCCATCCACCTGTCGGAACATTTTGCCGCACGCACGCCTTTCGGCACAAGGGTCGCCCATGGGCTTTATACCGCAAGCCTCATCTCGGCGGTGCTGGGAACGCGGCTGCCAGGGCCGGGCGCGGTCTATATCAGCCAGAGCCTGCATTTCCTGGCGCCCGTCAGGCTCGGCGATACGGTCAAGGTCGACGTATCGGTCATCGAGCTGATGGCCGAGCGGCGCCGCGCCCGCTTGCATTGCGTGTGCAGCGTTGAGGGCACGCCTGTGCTGGAGGGTGAAGCGCTGGTCAAGGTGCCGGCCCGCACCGAAACAAGGACGGGGTGATGGCCCGCGAATGCCGCCGGCGCCGGCCTCGCTCGCCCGTCAGCGATCAGCGGGTAACGATAAGCCGCGCCTTCATCGTCGGATGAAACACGCAAATGTAATCGAAAACACCAAGCTGCGTTGGCGTCTGACGGCTGGATTGGCCGTAAGCGATTTCGCTTGTATCCCAATCTCCCTCGGCCGACGTCGCGGTATGGGGGGCAAAATCACGATTGGTCCAGACAATCGCATCACCCAGGCGGATGGTGAGTTCCGCCGGCATGAAAGCAAATTCGCGAATATCAACGTTATGAAGACGCGCTTGCGGCTCGTTTGCTGTCAACCGCCCACCTGGTGGCAGGGCAATGAGCCCTGCCACCAGCATGAGGGCTAGCAGGATCGGCGAGAGGCAGCGGCCTTTCCTGAGCGCCGGCATGATTATTTGGCCGCAGTGACCATATGGCCGGCATGGTTTTCATGGGCCTTGAAGGTGACGAGCGCCTGCGACAGGAAGGCTTTCAATTCGCCGTTCTTCACCGTCGGGATCCAGGTTTCGCCAACGATCTTGTTGACCGTCTGGTGATAGGCAAGCTCATTGGCCGCATAGGCACGGTCAAAAGCTGCGCCATCGAGCGCGCTCAGCTCTTTTTTCTTGGCTTCAAAACCCTTCAGCAACGCCTTGCTGAAATCGTTGTCCTTCGCCTGCACGCCAAGCTTTTTCAACAGGGCTGCCGCCCCTTCATTGACCGCCGTGTGGTCACGGATCATCAGTTCGGCGAACTTCTTGATCTCGGGATTTTTGGTCTTCGACAGGGCCAGCTTGGCATATTCGATATCAATCACGTCGGCCGTATAGGCGGCATGCGCCACTTCAAGATCATCAAGGCCGGCCTGGGCAAAGGCAGGGAGGGTCAAGGCAAACACAGCAAATCCAGCTAACAACGTCGTTTTGATCGGGGTCATCGATTATTCCTTCATGCGGCTTTTGTTGTGCAACGATGCAAGCGCGCCAAACCTGCCGTTGTCTCCCGGGGGGTGCGATGAGCTGGCACAGGATGGAGTGCGACGGGAACCGCAAGCCTCCTGATGCAAGCCACCAAGGGCAAAACCGCCCTCCAGTCCAGCATGAGGACAAGCAAGTGTTTGGATCAACATAATACCAGAAACATAAGTTTCTTAGC
>FRDC01001810.1_pt1 | contig 73530 bp, 66 predicted proteins | sample 1106171 | NCBI WGS metagenome assembly FRDC01 (sample SAMEA3930566, study PRJEB13176) | freshwater metagenome | biome: Drinking water system; feature: drinking water; material: water | place: Singapore | collected 2014-12-20 | reverse complement strand
GATCTGGCTGATTTTCTCCATGATCCCACCTCCTGTGGAAGTCCGAGAGAATTCCTTTCTCTCAAAATGATACTCGACAAAAAACCGAAGCCTCTTGACTCGAATCGAGACAAACTAGTCTTACGTCAGGTGGCCTGAAGGGAAGCTAACCTTCGTCGCTTCGCTCAGCGGCCGGCCCCAGACGAATGCCCAACTCCAAAAGTTGTTCGCGCGAAACCGAACTTGGAGCAGAGGACATCATGCACTGGGCTTTGGTCGTCTTTGGGAAGGCAATGACCTCACGAATGGCTTCGGTTCCAAGCAAGACCATCATCATGCGGTCCACACCCCAAGCGATCCCTCCATGAGGAGGAGTTCCATATTGGAGTGCTTCTAAAAAGAAGCCAAACTGGTGTTGGGTCTCCTGCTCACTCATACCCAGTGCTCGAAACATTCCCTGTTGGACCGAGTTCTGGTGGATTCGAATACTTCCGCCCGCAATTTCGTGACCGTTGCAAACAAGGTCATAGGCCTTTGCAAGCATACCGGCAAATTCTGACTCCTCGCCCTCTACCAAAGCTTTAAGATATTGGTTTTGTGGCGACGTGAACGGATGATGTCTTGCGGCCCACCTTTTTCCGTCGCTGTCGTACTCAAACAGCGGGAAATCTAAAACCCAAACAAATTTGAAACCAGTTTGAGGTATTAGCGACAAATCATGAGCTACCTGTAAACGAATTTGGCCGAGCGCCGTGCAGGCCGTCTCATGTGCGTCTGCTACGATCAGGAGGAGGTCGCCTTCGCGTCCTCCCGATTTGTTTAGGGCCGTCTGTAACGTAGGTACCGGAACAAACTTGGCAATGGGAGAGTTAAAAGTGCCATTGGTCTCAGCTTTGATCCACACCAACCCCTTAGCTTTGCTCTTTTTTGCAAGCTCGGTGAGTTTGTCCAACTGGCTTCGCGAAAACTGTGCGCCTCCTTTAACGAGGAGACCCTTGATCGCCCCTTGTCGATCCAGCGTTTCATCAAAAACTTTAAAGCCAGCACCACGAAAGACCTCATTTAATGTCAACAACTCAAGGCCAAAACGTAGGTCGGGTTTATCAGATCCGTACTTATCCATCGCTTCAAAAAAACTCATTCGCGGAATGGTTCCAATGTCGTGACCGGCGATCTCTTTCCAAACCCTGCGGGCGAGCCTTTCGTTAACTCCGATCACGTCGTCCACGTCGACAAAGCTCATTTCGATATCGATCTGAGTAAACTCGGGTTGCCTGTCGGCCCGCAGATCTTCGTCGCGAAAACAGCGGGCAATTTGAAAGTAACGATCATACCCTGAAATCATGAGCAACTGCTTTAGGGTTTGTGGACTCTGCGGGAGTGCAAAAAACTTTCCGGGATGCACGCGGGACGGCACCAAATAGTCGCGAGCCCCTTCAGGAGTACTCTTGTAAAGAATTGGCGTCTCGATTTCTAAAAAGCCCTCCTGGCTAAGTTGGTCGCGGACAATCCGATTGAGTTGGTGGCGCTGGCGTAAATTGTTTTGCATAACGGGCGATCGTAAATCGAGATAGCGATATTTGAGCCTGGTCATCTCTTGGACGGATTCGTCTCCCACTTGAAAGGGTAGCGGCTTGGCGTCTGATAAAATCTCACAACGATTGCATTCAATTTCGAGATCGCCAGTCTTGAGCTTCGAATTGCGGCTTCCCTGGGGACGCAGACGAATTTTACCTTCGACGGCAATCACGTACTCGTTACGCACGTCCTTTGACACCGCCATGCTTGCGTTCTGAGGATCAAGTACGAGCTGCAAGAGGCCCGACCGATCCCGCAGATCAAGAAACACCAAACCTCCATGATCTCGACGTCCATCAACCCAACCCATAAGGACAACGGTGCGACCTTCATCCTTTGAGTTCACTTCTCCGCAATAGTGGCTACGTTTGGTTTCAGAAACAAATTCCATAGTGCTCTCCCTCTAGCGATCAGATAGGCCCAGTATGTGCTCAACAAACTTTGCACCTGCGACCGATGTTTGTGATTGCGTGCTCATGTCTTTGAGAGTCACCGTATCGGACTCCAACTCAGATGCTCCAATGATCGCAGCAAAGCGAGATTGAAGCTTGTCCGCCCGTTTCATTTGTGCCTTTACCGACCGAGGGGCATATTCCACTTCACAGTAGATGCGGCGCTGGCGGAGCTCAAAACAATAAGTTTCGCAGCGAGCGAGTCCGGCCTCATCTAAGGCGATAAAGTGAACAACCGGCCGAGGCTTTTCGGCGAAGTGGGCCGACTCGAGCAAGATGGCCAGACGTTCTACACCGCCCGCATAACCCACGGCGGCGGTTGGTTTACCGCCTAGAGATTCAAAGAGTGAGTCGTATCTTCCACCGCCACCCACCGCGGACTGCGCCCCCAAATGTGCGCTCGTAAATTCGAATGCAGTTCGGTTGTAGTAATCAAGTCCTCGGACGATGTTGGGATCCAAAACAAATTTGACGCCAAATTGAGCCAATGATTTCTGCAATCGACCAAGATGATCACGACAGCCTTCGCAGAGCTGATCCAGCATTTTGGGAAGGTGATCCACTAATTTTCGGACCCGATCATCTTTGAGATCAAAAACGCGTTGAGGGTTAGTTTGGATTTTGGGATGGAAGTGTTCGGGAAGCTCATTTTTAATCGCTAACAGTTTTTCGCTCAAATGGTGCCGATAGCCAGGGCGGCAGTTGGAACAACCTACACTGGAGAGTCGAAGTTCGACATCTTTTAAACCCATCTCCGAGTAAAGAACCGAGTGAACACAAATGATTTCGGCATCGGCATTGGCCTCTTGAGGGCCAATGAGCTCCAGTCCATATTGATGAAATTGTCGATACCGGCCTTTTTGGGGTCGTTCATGGCGAAACATGGGGGCAATGTAATAGAGTTTAGCTGTTGGGTTATCCCGAATGTAATTGTGCTCGATCAATGCCCTTACAACTGCTGCGGTGCCCTCGGGACGGAGAGAGAGGCTTTCACCATCGCCATCCTGAAATGTGTACATCTCTTTTTCTACAATATCAGTTTGGTCCCCGACGCTTCTTTTGAACAAAGCGGTAGGTTCAAGGATTGGAGTGCGAATTTCGGTGTAGCCAAACGCCTGATACAGATCACGAATGGAGTTCTCGATCCGGTGCCAAGTGTGAATGGCCGGTTCAAACACATCATTCATGCCTCGCACCGATTGGAGCTTCATCAAGTCACGTTGCCACGCCGCATGAGGCTAGTCAAAGTGGCGGCGATACCAAAAATCTTATGGTATTAAGAAGAGATATGCCAAAGCTCGACATTGAAAAGATCGTGATGCAGCCTCCTGACGAGGCCTTTAAGAAAATTCAAAACTTTTTGGAGACCGAGAAGGACTTGCGAAAAATGGCTCCGGACCTTCAGTGCACCTTTGTGCCCGAGAAAATGACCGGTGAGGCCAAAGGTAAGCAGTTCAAAGCCCATCTCAAGGTTGAGCCTCAGGCCTCGGGCGCGAAAGTGAGCATCGTTGTGGATTTGCCGTTTTTGCTGACGCCCTTAAAAGGGACCATCGAGGGCTCGCTTAAAAAGAAGCTGGATCGATTGTTTGCTTGAAGAGCACGATAATGCGGCTGGTTATCGCGATCTCTTGGTCGGGGGCTAGACGCCCGCCGCGGGCAGCCTCATTATTAGTGTTGAATGAAAAAAGTCCGCTCAGCCCCAAAGGTCGGGCAAAGAAAAAAACCCGATAAGCCACTCAGGCTTTCGGAGCACTCGATCTCGAAGGAAACCGAAGGCGATGAGGTTATCGACGCGGAGGTGGTTTCCTCCAGGGGCACTGTTCGAAGAGTCTCAGCTCAGGGGAGTTCCACCTCGCTTGTTTCGCGAGATCCACTGGCAGCTTACCTGGCAGAAATAAGGCGTTATCCGTTACTCACACCCGAAAAAGAGCGCGAGATTGCCCTCGAATACCTGCGCACAAAAAAACCAGAGCTCGCTCATCAACTGGTAACGTCGAACTTGAGATTTGTAGTCAAGATTGCAGCCGAATACTCCAAGTTCGGTGCAAAAATGATTGATTTGATTCAGGAAGGAAATGTCGGGCTCATGCACGCCGTGAGGGAATTTAATCCTCACAAAAATGTGCGTTTGATCACTTACGCGGTTTGGTGGATCCGAGGCTACATTCGGGAATATCTAATGAAACAGTACTCCCTGGTACGACTCGGAACCACTCATGCTCAACGGAAATTGTTTTACAACCTTCAAAATGAAGAGCAAAAATTGGATTCCCTCGGCCTTGATAGCTCTGTTCCCTTGTTGTCGTCGCGCTTGGGCGTCCGACAAGAAGACGTCAACATGATGAGGCAGAGGATAAAGGGGCGTGATGTGAGTCTGGATCAGCCCCTTGATGAAGAGTCAAAGACCTCGCTCATGGAGATGCAGCGAAATGTTGACTCCATTGGAGTTGACGAACAACTGGAGAGATCAGAGCAGTTGGAAATTTTGCGAGAAAACCTGTCCAAAGTAAGGCCACTGCTCAACCCTAAAGAGTTGAAAATTTTAGACGAACGACTCTTGGCTGACGAACCTCGAACCTTGCAGGAAATTGGCGACGAAGTTGGAATCACGCGTGAGCGTGCGCGCCAGCTCGAGGCTCGTATCCTGCAGCGATTGCGAAGTGTTTACAATCCACCCGAAGCAAAATCAGAGAGTTCATCGGATAGCTGAGAAGTTCGCGTTCAATCAAAGGCCCACTGACCTACAACTCCATAAAAAGCATTTCGAGGCAGTCCTGGGTCAATGCCGTTGGCTCTGACTCTGGAGAAATACTTTGCGTCGAAAACGTTGTTAACTCCCGCAAAAAGCGAAATAAAATCTCGCCAGATTGGCAATTCGGCTGAGACATCCCAGACCACATACGCCGGGATTGATCTCTCAAGAGAGTTTCCATCGTCTCCAAAGTGCGAAGAGACATAACTAAAATTCAAACCAGCGCGGGCTCCATGACCAAATCCCTCGGCCACTCTCTTATAGACAAGGCCACCTCTCATCGACACCGGTGGAGCGTACTGCGGAGTTTTGTCAACAAGAGGTCCTCCTTTAAAAGTCGCATCCAAAAAAGTTGCCCCCAGCATCAGATCCAAACGATCTGCATCAAGCCCCCGTCCACCAGACGAAAGAAGATTGTATTCGCTGGCAAGCTCTAAGCCCTCATAAACACCGCGACCGACATTTTGAAGGCGATTTCCAACTCGACCAAAAATATTATCGTAATCGGTTCGAAATAAACTCATATCCCAATTGAAGTCATGATGAACTCCGGTGGATCGAATGCCCGTTTCGAGCGTCAAGGCCCGTCCTGGTTCAATATCGCCGCTGATAGAATCGCCATTGTCCAGAGGTACTGCGTCCTGAAATGTTACTGGCTTATAAGCCTGTGACACGTTGGCATAGTACTCAAACTCGCGAGTTAATTTTTTTGTTACTCCAAATCCAACCAAAGGCACTACAATGTCATCGCGATTATTACGCAGAGGCACCACGGCACCGACGTTGGTGGTCTCAACAACACTTTGTGAAATGCGATCCAGTCGCAGACTGGGGCTTAGGGTCCACTCGCCCCAAGAGGCTTCAAACTCGGTGAACAAAGACTGAGCGCGAGTCTCACGGTCAATAGCCCTTCGAAGATCGCCATTGTCCGCTGCCGGACTAGAACCTAATTCCTGCCTAAACGGTGAATTCACGGAATAAACCAAGCCTCCGATCAACCATCGGTGCTGCCCATTCCAGAAATCCAACTTCTGGTCCCACCTCAACTCTAAGCCCGTGGTCTGGAACTCCTGATTCTGAATGGTATTCGTCGAGCCATTGGCCAAACCTCCGAAGGTGGGAGTCGTTTTATTCTGTCTTTTTGAATAGCGAGCGAAATACTCGCTCCAAGCGCGAACGGTGCCTGAAGATCTGTGAGAGGGTGAAAGATAATCCAGATCCAGCCGAAGCGACCGGCGACCTAACCGAAGACGATCGTTGGGAGTCGTGGATGCTCGTGGGTCGTCTTCAAATCCGTCTACATTGAGAGCGTCGCGACGAGCAAGTCCTCCCGCTTCTCCGTGCTCAGATTGTCTTGAGCTTCCCCTTAAGGACATCGTCCATTGCTCTGAAAGATGCGAGGAGACATCCATAGAAAAATCTCGAATATTGTAATCTCCGTTAATCGCCCTGAAACCCGCGGAAGACCGCTCATGGAATGAGCCAAAAACTTTTGCTCTCGTGGTTTTCAGCGCCCCACTCCAAAAGCGCGAACGACTTCCAAAGTCCCCAAAAGATTCACTCAATCGCAACTGAGACCCCGTTAGTTCTTTTGAGCGACGAATCTTAAAGTTCAGAGCACCACCCGGTTGGGGGCCAAATAACAAACCTGCTCCTCCTCTAAAAAACTGCGTTTGCTCAACAAGCTCGCTCGGCGGCGCATAGTAGGCCGCGGGGTAGCCGAACATGTCGGCCACGACGGGAATTCCATCCTCCAAAATCAGAACATTGTAGCTTTCATGGGGATCGCCGATTCCTCGATAACTGACGCTCATCCAACCTTCATTACTGACCTCGGATACAAGCAGCCCAGAGTTGCGCGACTGAAGTTGCCTTTGATTGTTCATAAAAATCGGGGGCATCTCCTTGAGATTTGTGGTCGTCACTTTTTTGGTCTTGGTTGTAAGTCCGGTATCACCATCTATCCCCGGGCTAAAACTTCCTGTCGCCGAAACCGAAAGTCCCTTGACGTGAATTGAGTCTAGATTAATGCCCGAACTTGAGCCTTCGTCGGATTCGCCCAGTGCTGCGGAAAATGGCAACAGAAACATAAAACTGATCGAACTCCAAAGGCGCATGGGTCCAAGCTAGAGGGGGCTCTTACACGAGTCCACAACCAATCTTTTTTGGAGTGCAACTGAGAGCTGACAGAAAACTTATCGAAAACGAAATGAATACCGGCTTAGGACGCAACCTCAACATCAACTTCGAAATGCTGCGCAAGTTTGGCTCGTAGTCGAGTTATGGCCTGAGCATGAAGTTGGGAAACACGACTCTCGGTAACCCGTAAAACCTTGCCGATCTCCTTTAGGTTGAGATCTTCGTAGTAGTATAACGATAAGACCAACCGCTGTTTTTCAGGGAGCTCCTGAATGGATTTGGTCACAATATCTTTAACCGTCTTCAGATTGAGCTGGTTATAAGGGTTGTTGAGCTTACAACCTTCAAGAAGGTTGAGTATCGATTTTTTGTCGACATTCGAAAAGGTCGCCGCGTCGTCAATCGAAAGTAAACTCACGGGCCGAACCTGGTTGACGAGCTCGTAAAATTCCTCAATTGAAATTTGGAGACGCTGGGCTACTTCCTCATCAGTGGGCGCCCGCCCGAACTCCTGTTCGAGCTGCACGAGGGTTCGATCGAGCAGCTTCGCTTTATCACGCACCGATCTCGGAACCCAGTCTTGAGCTCTGAGTTCATCCAGTATGGATCCCCTAATTCTGAACTCCGCGTAAGTCTTAAAACTATTGTCGCGAGTAGGGTCATACTTTTCGATGGCGTCCATGAGTCCAATAACACCGCTGGAGATGAGATCGTCGAGTTCAATATTGGGAGGAAGTCTAATGGCAATCTTCTGAGCGATAAACTTAATGAGCGGGGCATATTCCATGATCAGCTTTTCTCGCTGAGCAGGCGTGAGCTTACTAGGATCTTCTTTATACTTCTTTAGAAGCTGACTTCCCTTTGACATTTCCCCGCCCCTCTTTGCCCTTACTCCAGCATATCAAAACGAAACTGATCCCTCACTTTTAAAAAAGGCTAGGCCACGCTCATTACGTTTTCCCAAAGAAACCCAATACCGCTCGAAGCATTATCTACTGATTTGGAATGATTGAGGTTCTTCGCTAACTGTACAAAGGCCTGCCCTCCTGGGCTCTGCGGGAAAACCCTCGTTACCAATTGTTGCATTTTTGTTGCACGGCGAACGGCTGGGTCAAAGGGAATGGATCCTATAAAATCTAGACCAACGCAAAGATGCCGATCTGCCACCTCGCTCAACCTGCTAAACAGGGCAAGCCCCTCTTGCTCATCACGGACTTCGTTGCAGATAATCGAGAATTTCTTTTTTCCATAATGTTTGTTTAACAATTTTATAAGGGCGTAGGAATCCGTGAGGCTGGCCGGCTCAGGGGTGACAACGACACAGTTCTGCTGAGCCGCTGCATTCAAAAAAAGAACCGAGTCGTCAATTCCTGGAGCCGTATCAATGAAGAGAAAATGAGCATTAACGGCCTGTGCCTTCACCTGATCCAACAAAGCCCTGCGTCTCGCGTCGCTCATCCGATGCACGTCACGGATACCGCTTGAGCCAGGAATTAATTTTAAATTTTTTTCAACTTCAATAATAATCTCGGACAGGGGGGTTCCTGAAGACAAGCTATGGGCGATGTTCTTTGCTGGCTTTATACCAAACATGACGTCCATATTTGCGGTGCCAAGATCTCCATCCATAATTAAAACAGATTTACCCATCCGCGCCAGATTGGTGGTCACGTTGGCTACAATTGTAGATTTTCCGACTCCACCTTTACCAGAAGTTATCGAAACGATTTTCATGCCTCTGCTCCCCGTGCTTCATGAGATTTGATTCTAGAAATTCGAAAGATCAGATCCAAGACCCGCTCTCGGGTTGCCCACTCAAAATCCTCCGGGATCAACGATCCGGTTCCAAATGCGGCGAGCGGTATGTTGAGCTGCTCCTGAAGGTTAAAGACCAGACCATGCTTTACCACAACATCGACTCCCGTGAGGATCAAATCGTCGATCCCAATGTTACGAAACTTGTTAGCAGTTTCGACCGCCTCCTCGTCCCGTGAGGCACACGATGTCACATAATGCACCACCCGCTGGTCGCCAGCAGGCGGCATCAGAGATCGAAGGCGAGTCATTTCTGAGTCCGTGCTCAGATTGGTAGATGAGAAGTCGGCCAGAATAAGATCAGCGTCCGTAAGTCGGGGTAGAATAGCTGACCAGTCATTGGAAGCACGAATAATTCCAAACGGAACGTTGAGAATGGAGGCGTAAATCTTAAGCTGTTCGACCGCACCGACCTTGTTCGTGTCTGCGGTCACGATCGCAACTCGCTTCTGCTGTTGGATCACCAGGTGACTCGCCATTTTCACTAAACAGGATGTTTTACCTTGCCCTGAAGGACCAACAAAACAGTGAATACGTCTTGAAAGAGAGTTGGTCGCAACCCTTGTGTTCTCCAAAATGTATTTGGCCACCCAGGCTTCCAGTGGAGCCCTCCGCCGGACTTCATTTTCGCTCAACTGAGACTGAGCCAAGGTCAAAATTTTTAGGATGATATCTCGCGAAATGCCTGCGCTTTGTAGCTTTTCAAACATAAAAGAGGCTTCGTAGATGATCCCATCTTCCGCGCCCGGATGAAGCCTACGTAAGGGCGAGCCCGTTTGATCGCGAAGACCTTCAATCATTTTTTTGAGCTCAGAAATTTCAACTTTTAAGGCTTGTACATCTACGGACGCAGTAGTCGACCTTTCCCCAGCTGGAGCTGGGTTCCGTTCTTCTTGAGAGACAATGCTCCACGCTCTCTTAGCCGCTTCTTTCACTCTTCGACTGCCTTCGCTTTCAGCGAGGTCACTCGCCAAAACCGGTGTCTCGATTGCGTTCGCAGTGGCTCGATTGGCGCGGCCCGCCGAGCGGTCGTAAACCTTCGCTTGGTGGCGTTTAGGTTCATCGTCAGAAATTTCGATGTAAGGCGTATCAGTGGGGGGTCTGGACGAAGCTCGGGCCGGAACGGTCGGCTGTGGTCTACCGTCAATTTTCGCCATGATCTTTTTTTGTTGTCGTGCCGGAATAGACTGGAATTGCTTTCTCTGCTCCTCCTTTAGGCGCGCTTCAACTTGAAGCTTTTTTTCCAAGGATCGTGCCGAAACCGCCGCGGTGATTTCAACACTGCCGCGTCCTACGAGGCCGAATGCTTTTCGATGGTCTTTGACGCTGAGGATGACCGCGTCCGGGCCCATCTGGGTCTTTACGATCGCAAGCGCTTCCTGTACGGTTGAGGCCTCGAATTTTTTAACTTGCATGGCGCATCTCCACGACTGCTACTGAACTAATTTTTGCATCGGGTGTAAGCTCGCTGTGCGAAAGTACAACCAGTTGCGGAACAAATCTTTCAATGAGGCGCCGAACATGCCGGCGAACCGTCGGGCTACAGAGAAGTACAGGTTGGCTCGCAATCTCGGGATGGGTCTCGATCATGTGGGCGATTTCGGAAATCATTCGCTGGGCAGACTTGGGATCCATTACAAGTTGAATGCCCTGTTCGGTTTGAAGTAGTGAATTTGCAATAAGCTCTTCGTATTGAGCATCAAACGAGAGAACAGGCACTTCACCTTGTTCATTCGTGTATTTTCGAGTGATTCGAGGTGCCAACTTTTTTCTAACGGACTCTGTTAACATATCGAAGTCTTTTACCTTTGGAGCCTCGTCAGCAAGAGTTTCAAATATTGTGAGGAGGTCACGGATAGAGACTTGCTCCTTCAGCAAATTTTGTAGAACACGCACAACCCCACCTAAAGAAAGCACATTCGGTATCAGTTCATCGACAACCTTGGGGTGAGTCTTTTTGAAATTCTCAACAAGCTGGCTGCCTTCCTGCCGTCCCAATAATTCGTGTGCATGAGTACGAATGATCTCGGTCAGGTGTGTGGCCATAACCGTTGGCAAGTCGACAACGGTGTAGCCAGCCAGTTCCGCTCGCTCTCTTTCAGAACTCGAAATCCAAATCGCATCCAAGCCAAAAGCAGGTTCTTTGGTTGGTTGACCGTCCATAACTTCGGTGACATTTCCGGGATCCATGGCAAGAAGCCCGTCGGGTTGCAGTTGACCCCCGCCAACATCGACGCCCTTGATGAGAATTTTGTACTCCGCAGGTCCCAGTTGTAAGTTATCCCGAATGTGAATGCTGGGGACCACGATTCCCAAATCAATCGCAAACTGCTTGCGAATGCTTACGATACGCTCGAGCAGATCACCGCTCTCTTTCGATTCCACGACGTTAATCAACCCATATCCTACTTCGAGCTCCAGAGTGTCGAGCGGCAAGTAGTTCTCAATCTTCTCCTTTTCGGGTTTCGATGCAGCGTCGCGCTCAGCGGCGGCCTTGGCTTGAAGTTCTTCTTCTTGACTGCGCTTTACCATAAAGCTGATCAGTCCTAGGCCGCCCGCAAAAACAAAAAATGGAAAGCCCGGAAGACCCGGAATTAAACCCAAAGTGCCTAAAAGCACCGCCACAATGCCAACTGCTCTCGGCTTCAATAGAAGCTGCGCGCTGAGCTCGGATCCCATGTCTTTTCCGCTTGCAGACTTTGTAATGATGGTGCCGGCCGCAGTTGAAATTAGGAGAGCTGGAATCTGGGTTACGACGCCGTCACCAATCGTGAGTTTAAGATAAACTTCAGCTGCCGATCCAAGGTCTAATCCTTTTTGGATCACGCCGATCAACAGACCGCCTATTACATTTACGATCAAGATCAGAATGCCCGCGATCGCGTCTCCGCGCACAAACTTCGAGGCACCGTCCATCGCTCCGTAAAAGTCGGCCTCTGCCTCAATCTCTTTTCTTCTGCGTCTGGCTTCTTCCTCGTTGATCAGACCCGCATTGAGATCGGCATCGATCGACATTTGCTTTCCGGGCAACGCATCTAACGTAAACCGCGCCGCAACTTCCGCAACGCGCCCAGAACCTTTTGTGATCACAACAAAATTGATGACCACAAGAATTGTGAACACCACAAAACCAATAAAATAGTTATCTCCGACCACAAAGCTACCGAACGAATGTATAACCTCACCGGCGGCTGCCGGGCCATTATGCCCCTCAGACAAAATCACTCGAGTCGTCGCCACGTTCAGCGAAAGGCGGAATAAAGTCGCAATTAACAGGAGGCTTGGAAAAATTGAGAAATCCAGTGACTTGTTGGCGTAGAGAGCCACGATCAGAACCAAGAGACTCAGCGCGATGGACGAAGTTAGCGCCAGATCGAGCATAAATGCAGGAAGTGGGATGATCATGACCGCCATGATGGCGATCAAGCCAAACGCAACGACCAAATCTTTATTTCGAGTCAAAAAGGCAAAGCGTTGAAGAATCGGCGTTGGTGTGCTCATGAGACCACGCCCTTGTTTTTAAGCTTGTACACGTACGCCAGTACTTCCGCCACGGCATTGTACAGCTCTCGCGGGACGACTTGTCCAACTTTTAAAAGTTTAAACATGGCTCTCGCAAGAGGCTTGTTTTCGACGATGGGAATGCCGTTGGACTGTGCGATTTCTCGAATTTTGGCTGCGATGAATCCGGCTCCCATTGCGACAATTTGTGGTGCTGGAAGGTCCGAGCCATAGCGAAGCGCCACCGCAATGTGAGTGGGGTTTGTAATCACAACATCGGCCTTGGGAATTGCCTCCATCATGCGTTTGCGCGAGAGGTCTCTTTGAATCTTTCGAATTCTCGCTTTGATCTGTGGATCACCTTCTCGATTCTTAAACTCCTCCTTGACCTCTTGCTTGGTCATCCTCATTTTCTTTTCGAGTTCCCATCTTTGAAAGCCATAGTCCAAAGCCGCAATCACAAGCATCAAAATCGTCGCCGTCGTTAGAACTTTAAGCGCAGCGCCACCGAGATAAACAAACAGCTCGCGAGCGCTCGCACCTGAAAGACTAGGCAGTACCGTCACCTCGCTTTTCACCGAAAGATAAAGTACGACCCCGACGAGTAAAAACTTGAAAAGTGCCTTAACTCCTTCGGCGAGAGCTCGGAAGGAAAGCAGGCGCCTCAAGCCTTGAATGGGATCAAGCAAAGCGAAGTTGGGTGTGAGCGCGTCCTCTTTTGAAAGTAATCCCACCTGCACCACGCTGGACATCACGCCGAGAGTAAGGCACATAACCAAAAAGGGGCCCAGCACAAGAACGAGTTTTCCGCCCACAAAGGTCAACGCAAATCTGACATCAAGGTTTTGATTGGATTTTAAAACCAAGTCGGTGACAGAGAAGTCTATTAGGTTCAAAAGCTGCTCGAGAAAGAATCTTCCGGCCAGCCAGAAAACAAAAACATTACCCAGCATAAGAAGTACGGACTGAACTTCACGACTCTGAGCCACTTGGCCCTGGCGACGAAAATCCTCTCGTCGCTGCATCGTCGCTTCTTCGGTTCTTTCTTCGTTTGCCGCTTCTTCTGCCATTGCTCCGTCCTAGAACTTGGGCATTTACTTAAAAACTCTTCAGATACTGCATGACGACACCACTCATTTCAAAAATCAGGTCATTAAATCCGTGGACCAACAGAGGCAGCGAGATCGTCAGGATCACGAGTCCGGTCAAAACGTTGACGGAGGCACTTGTGACCAAAATATTTACTTGCGGTACCAACCGACTAATAAGTCCCAAGCCAACGTTCATTAAAAACACTGTGGCAACGATCGGCGCTGCCAATCGTATTCCCATGCTCATAATGTCCGTCATCAACACACCCATATCCTGAAACACAGCAACATTCAGACCAAGTTTGGTAAGTGGTACGAGTTCAAAGCTCTTGACGAGAGCCTCAATCAAAAAGTGGTGTCCACTAAGCCCTAAGTAGAGCAAACTCCCCAAAATAATGTAGAGTTGATCTAATGCGCCCGCACGACCGCCCAAGGAGGGATTCAGCATCTGATCTGTCGAGAGCCCAATCGAAAGGCTGACGAGTTCACCGCAAACCGAAAGAGCAAAAAAGAAACCTCTCGCCAAGAAACCCAGGGCCACACCGAGGAGCATTTCACGCAGGACTAACCACACCAGTGCTTCAGAGCGCAGAAGACTCACATCCACCGGATGGATTGCGATCACAACCGGAGCTACCACCAGAGTCGTTGCAAGAGAGAGAAGCGCCTTGACGAATGGCGGTACCGAATCTGATCCCAACACCGGCCAGGTAACAAACAGTGTAGAAACTCTTATCAGTACAAGACCAAACAAAACAACCTTATCAACCGAAAGCTGATATATTTCAAACAATCGCTACTCCCGCACGTGGACGCTAATATTTTCAAAGGTTTCTCGGGTAAATCGACTGAGTCTATCCAGCATCCATGGCCCCGTTAAAAAAATGACGAGACCGATCACGATAATTTTTGGAATAAAACTCAAAGTGGCTTCGTTAATTTGAGTCACCGCCTGAAAGACGCTCACGGCAAGACCGACGACAAGAGTCGAGATGAGGAGCGGAGCAGAAATCAAGATGGTGGTCTTGATGGCCTCTTGGCCCAATTGAATCACTAAATCTTCGCTCATTGTCGCCCCCTCGTTCAGCCGAAGCTCTTTACCATCGAACCAACGATCAACGTCCAGCCATCTACCACCACGAATAGCATGATTTTTAATGGCAAACTTACAAGGACCGGGGGCAACATCATCATCCCCATCGACATCAAGACACTTGCGACGATGACGTCGATAACAATGAACGGTAGGAAAATTACAAATCCAATTTGAAATGCGGTCTTAAGCTCTGACAAAACAAATGCCGGGACAAGAACAAGTGTTGGGACGTCCGCACGGGTTTTGGGTTGTTGAACGCGAGCCAGTTTAACAAAAAGGGACAAGTCCGAGTCACGAGTCTGCCCAAACATAAATCTTCGCAGGGGAGAAAGCGCTGATTCCATTGCGTTATCCTGTTTAAGTTTTCCCGCCACGTAGGGTTTCAGGGCGGTCTCATTGATCTCTTGAAAGACTGGTCCCATGATAAAAAAAGTTAAGAAAAGCGAAAGCCCGATCATAAGCTGGTTAGGAGGCATTGTGGGAGTACCCAGGGCCTGCCTTAAAAAACTAAACACGATCACAAGCCTTGTGAAACTCGTCATCATAATTAAGATGGCAGGTGCAAGTGTTAGTACGGTGAGTAGCAATACCACTCTTATGGCACTCACGACTTCAGACGGAGATTCAGTGGACTTGAATCCTAAGTTCACATTGGGAAGAGTCAAGCCCTGCGCATAACAGAGGCTCGTCGCCCCCATCAACACCGCAAGCACGAGCGGGGTGTACCTAAGCCTATGTAACAAGCTATACCCCCAAAGCATATTAAAGTCTCATTCGTGCTGCGCGCTTGGCCCATGCCGCGATATCGCGAGATTGAAACGGTTCTTCGTCGGTCCCATTCGATTCGGCCGCACCTTCTGCCACGCCCAGCGCTTCAGGAAAGGAGGGATCCTCCTCGTCAAGAATCGTAAGCGTTTTCAAAAGATTGATATTTTCGTCGGTCATCCCGACAAGCACAGACTCTCCAGCAACCTTGATGACAGCTACGGAGCGCTTTGGTCCAAAATGGTGCTGAGCGACCACAAGTATTTCAGTCCCGTCACGCTTGATCTTCCCTAAAGACTTTGATCTGCGCACAAAAAGGAACGCGCCCAACGCCATGACGGCGACAATTGCAGCGGCAAGCGCATATCTGATGGGCGTTTTGTCCTGCGACTCCGCTTTCGATACCTCACCACCTCGGAAGGCTGGTAGTGCAGCCTCCTCAACCGGAGCCTTCTTTTCGACCTTTTCGTCAACGGACTCGGGTGTATCAAGCGCGATTCCCATTGTGGGAGGCTCGACGTTCGTATCTCCGCTAACGGCTCGTCTGGCGCCGCTTGACGAACCCTGACTGGGACTGGAGTAAATTATAAAAGTTGAGAAAAGAAGCAACGTGGCGGTACGTAGTTTCATAGTCGCACTCACTTCAACTGCTCAACTCGCTCTTTGGGCGAGATAATGTCAGTTAACCTAACGCCAAATTTTTCGTTCACGACCACGGCCTCGCCTTTTGCCACAAGCTTGTCATTGACCAAAACTTCCATTGGCTCTCCGGCGAGCTTGCTCAGTTCCACAACGCTACCTTGACCAAGATTCAAAAGGTCACGAACCACCATCTTGGTTCTTCCGAGTTCAACGGTCACTCGAAGGGGAATGTCCATTATTAGATCGAGATTGCGATCCCTCTTTTCGGTGTCGGGTTTCTTCTCGGCACCTTCGACCTTGCCCGGCTGGGCCTCGCCTTGGGCCTCTTGCTCGATAACCTCTGCTAAGTTTGAGTCTGCCACCATTCTATCCCCCTACTCGCCTTCGCCTTGGCGAGTGACTTGAACCGCAACATTGCCGTGACTTATTCCATAAAATGCTTTGAACTTTTTTACTTTTTCCACTTGGACATCGAGTTCGCCGGATGCCTCTTGATCAAGCGGGATGACGTCGCCGACCTTCATCTGCATCAGTTGATCGAGAGTAATGTGCGAGTTCCCCATGTTGACGATCAGCTCAAGCTCAGTATCGAGAAGTTGTTCCTCGATGATCGAAGTCCACAGTTTTTTGTCTGTCTGATCCGATTCCACCTGAAATCCAGAGGACAGTTTTTGTTTGATAGGCTCAATTGTAGAGTAAGGAATTACAAAGGTAATGGTGCCATTCGCGCTTTCAAGTTCAACGTCAAACGTTGAAGCGATCACCACGTCTGTAGGGGGCACGATACCCACAAACTGAGGGTTAACCTCTGTTCGAACAAAGCTACAGTCAATCTTGTAAACCGACAGCCACGCCGACTCTAAATCTGAAATCGCGAGCTCCACGACTTTCTTAACAATCGACAGTTCAATCGGAGTAAATTCTTTGCCGTCAAGCTTTGCATAAGGACGGTCATTGCCTCCAAAAAACGAGTCAACAAGTGCGTAGGTGAGCTTGGTTTCAATTACAAACAGAGCAGATCCACGAAGCCCGTTAAACCTTAAAACGCTCATGCAAGTTGGCATGGGGAGCGTGTTAATAAATTCGCCGAACTTTAAAAAGTCCGTGCTGGCATGATTGAGCGTGGCAATCCGCCGCAAAGCCGATGAGAGAGAGATTCGAAACGCGCGCATGAACCGCTCGTAGATCACGTCTAACTGAGGCAGTCGGCCTCGAATGACCCGATCCTGACTGGTGAGATCGTAAACTACAACGCCTTTCTCATTGGCTGCGTCAACCTCACCCGTAGGCGCAACTTCTCCTTCGGAGACTGCCGCCAGGAGGGCATCGACTTCGCTTTGTGAAAGGACTCTATTCACGCTGACTCCGTTTAGTTAAAAATAAATTCCGTGAAGTAAACTTTTTTAATCAGGCCCTTAGTCAAAAAAGAATTCACTGTGTCTTTGATTTCTTCTCGTAATCCCTCTTTTCCTTCGCGATGAGAAACCTGATCATATGTTTTTGACGAAAGTAGAATGATGATGATGTCACGGATTTGCGGCTTTCTCTTTTCGATCTCGGTGCTCACCTCCGTGTTGCTGACTTCGAGTTCAAGATTGACCTTGGCAAGCTTGGCACCACGGCTGCCTGCGAGATTTACAATAAATGTCTCCATCGGAATGACTTCGCCGAGGGGAGCTTCCTCTTTAGCATCCTCTGCTTTTTTAGTTTCGTGCTCGCCCTGGATCACTTGCTCGATGGTGGGTTTGACCTCTTCCTTTTTTCTGCCAAGGTAGAGCATGATCGCTACTGAAGCGACGACCACCATATTGAGAACTAGCAGCGCAATAAACAATATTGGCTTTGGCGCTTTACTGCCTGCATCGGCGGATGGGGTCGCATCCGCACTGGCTTTTTCTTCGGCCACACATTCCCCCGCTGTTACCTGGGTGAGAACAAACTCCCACTCCCAACTAACGGTTGAGCAACGGTAATGCCAACAGGCCTAAGGTCGTAGGTCCGAGGCAGAGAAGTTTTGATCATTTCGCCATCAGCAATTAAAAGCCATTTGAAGCACAACGCCAGCTTTACACTCGACCACAATGAAAGGAGTTTTGACTGTCCTAACCTTGGGCTTCGTCAAGAACTTGACGGGTTCAAAGCCGACTGACCAAACCGACTAACGAGGCGATATCGCCTTAAACAAAAGTGATGCGAGTGTCGGAGTTGCTGCTACAACTTCGCCCCCAAAAAGATCCAGAGCCGAGCGATCGTATCGCGCTACCTCTCCACCGGCTTCCTTCACGAGAAGCGCGCCCGCGGCCATATCCCATGCTTTCAAACCCTTCTCCCAATAGCCGTCGTACACGCCCGCCGCGACCAAACTCAAATCCAACGCCGCTGCTCCTGCTCGCCTTACTCCCGCTACTTCTGGCACCAGTCTTCGAAAAATCGCCAAGCCTTCGTCCAACGTGGGATAGTCAGAAAAAAAGAAGCCGGTTGCCAAAAATGCCTTCTCCAGCGACTCCGTTACTTTGACCTCCACCCGTCGGCCGTTCAAAGTTGTTCCACCACCTTTTGTCGCTTCAAATCTCCAACCTAAAGCCGGCGCCTCTACAACTGCGACCACCGGTTCACCCGCAACGACAAGAGCTATACTGGTAGCAAAAAATGGAAGGCCTCGGAGATAATTGGTTGTGCCATCGAGAGGATCCACGATCCATATGCGCCCGTTTTCTGGGTTTAACTTCTTGAACTCGCCTTCTTCACCCAAAAATCCATCCACAGCAAAGGATCTAGAAATGGTTTCTGCAATGGTTCGTTCGCTAGACCGATCAACCTCTGACACCCAACTGCTGTCCGCTTTTGTCGAAATCACAATACTTGACGGAGCCCCGCCTTGATTTCCGACCCTGAAGTGCTTCATCAGGATCTCGCAGGCTTCTGAGCTGGCAGATCGAGCTATCTGTAACTCTTTCAAATACATGAAGAACCCCTGGCTAAATCGTTGGGACGGCCAGACTTTGAACGTTGGATCATTTAACAGCAAGTAATTTCGTGAATCGAAAACTGGGCGTTCGTCGGCCTGGGCGAAATTGACCCCCAAAATCAAAATGTATTACTCTAGATTAGGACTACGGCAAATGCCTCGGAAGGCCGATGAGCACGTGAGAGCCGATTGAGAATCAGATTTTCGGGAAGGATGTCAGAGATGATTAAAGGTGAGCGCGGCGGAGCAAAAACCGACACACTGATAAAACTTGTACTCATATTTTTCATTTCATTGCTTTCGTTTTCAGTAGGAACGTTTGTGGGTAAACAATTTTCAGACAGTCAACATCGGATGGCGAGCCTAGAGCAGAAGCGTTCTTCCACTGGTGATCATGGGGATGAGGGGGAGCGCGAAACCGCGTCTATTCCGGATGGTCACGCCGACGTTAAACCTGAAGATGCACTGACAGACGAGGACATCAATAAACTTTCTGAGGAGTTTGCACAGGCCGAGGCGGAGGATCATAAAAAAATGGAAGGTGCGGCGAAGCCAGCCGAGAAATCTCATCCTTCCAAAACTCATGAATCCACCCAGCATAGCAAAAATGAGTCTGGTAAGGCTGAGCGAAAAGTTGCTTCGGCTGCCGAACGAGTTGCAAAAGATCTTCCTCCTTCGGCTGAAAATATGAAAAACAGTGAGAGCCGAGTGCCTGCAAGTCTCCCTGCAATGGTAGCCGAGAGAACCGTAGGAAAGTTCACCGTTCAGGTCTCGTCTTATAAAACTGAAGAAGAAGCAAAGCGAACCGCGGAAGGGCTAAAATCCAAGGGCTATGTGGCCTTTTACGTGGCGGCGCCCGTAAGTGGGGTCACCTGGTACCGAGTTTCCGTGGGAGCATTTGCAACTCGCCAGGAGGCGATTGATTACCGCTCAAAGCTCCTTACAGACGGTGTCGCGACTTCGGCTCTTGTTCAAAAGATTGCCCAGTAATTTTAGCTAGTCAGCCCCCACCTGAAGCGATAGAAAGTCCCGATGACGACGGCTTTAAATCTGGTCGGGGGACTTAACCCTTCGCAAATCGAAGCGGTACAGCAAACTGAAGGACCGCTCCTTGTTCTCGCAGGAGCGGGCTCTGGCAAAACTCGCGTTCTAACCCATCGATTGGTCAAAATTATTTCAGAGGGGTTAGCCGCTCCCCACGAGATTCTCGCAGTGACCTTTACGAATAAGGCCGCTCGCGAAATGGAAGAGCGCGCGATAAAGATCCTTCGCGATGCGCATATTCCAGTTTATGAAAGGCTCTGGATCACAACATTTCATAGTGCGTGCGTACGGATTTTAAGATCGGATATTCACCGACTTGGATACCCTTCTTTTTTTAATATCTACGATTCAGCCGACCAGCTGGCAGTCGTGAAGCGGGTTGTTGAGCAACTCGATTTAAATGACAAAATTTACTCACCTAAAGGCATGGCCGCATTTGTCAACGACTCCAAAATGCGAGCTCAAACTCCGCAAGACGTCGCACGTGAGAAGTCGAATTCGTTTTTAGAAAAAAGCGCTCTTGTCTATGAACGCTACGAGCAAGAAATGCGACAGTCTAACGCGTTGGATTTTGGCGATCTCTTGCTGAAGACGTTGCAGCTTTTTCAGGGCCATCCCGAGGTTTTAGAGCACTATCGAAATCAGTTTAAATATGTGATGGTCGATGAGTATCAAGACACGAATAGGATTCAGTATTTGCTCACGAGCGAACTGGCAAAGCTTTCTCGCAACCTGTGCGTCGTTGGAGATGAGGATCAGTCCATCTACAGTTGGCGAGGCGCTGACATTCGAAACATCCTTGATTTTGAAAAGGACTTTCCAGACACCAAAATCATCAAGCTCGAAGAAAATTACAGATCTACTGCTAACATTGTAAAAGCCGCTAGTGCTCTGATCGCTCAAAACTCCCTCCGAAAAGGCAAGACCCTTTTTACCAATAACTCGGCGGGCGAGCTAATTCGCATCCGTTTAGAAGACAACGAATACGAGGAGGCTCGGTTTGTCGCAAAGACGATAGCCGGCCTAAAATCGGAGAGCGAAATTAGTCTTCGTGATATCGCCATTTTTTATCGTACCAATGCGCAGAGCCGAGTTTTAGAAGAACAGCTGAGGCAGCAGTCCGTCCCCTATCGCCTCGTCGGGGGAGTCAAATTCTACGATCGCATGGAGGTTAAGGACCTCGTCGCCTACCTAAAACTGATTGCAAATGATAAAGATGGTGTTGCGGCTCTTCGGATCATCAACGTCCCGGCTCGAGGGATTGGCAAAACCACTCTGGAAAAACTCGAGGCTTTCGCATTTACAAATAATGTTTCCATTCTTGAATCAATTCCTAAGGTTATTGAACTTAAAATGGTAAACTCGGGAACCGCGGCAAAGCTTAAGCGTTTTCTAGATCTGTTTATCGATTTGCAAAAGCAAGCGCAGAATCTCAAGCTCTCGGAGCTTTATCATCTTGTTCTTGAGCAAACTCAATATATTCAGTTTTTAAAAAATCAAGATGCAGCCGACGCTGAAAATCGTATTCAAAACCTGGAGGAACTCGACAATGCTCTGGCGCATTTCGAAAAGGAAAGGGGAGAGGAGGCGACTCTTCAAAGCTTTCTTGAAGAGCTGGCGCTCGTTTCCGACGCGGATGAAGTCGATGCAGCCTTAGACTCTGTTACGATGATGACCCTTCATATTTCGAAAGGGCTTGAATTCCCAGTCGTCTTTATGGTCGGAATGGAAGAGGGGCTCTTCCCCTCTGCACAGCGTGCATCCGATTTAGACGGCTCTGAGATCGAGGAAGAGAGACGCCTCTGTTACGTGGGCATGACTCGAGCTCGTAAAAGACTTTTTCTAACTCATGCAAAAACAAGAAAAGTTTGGGGACAAGATCAATCAAACCCACCCTCGCGCTTTTTGCGAGAAATTCCTCAGGAATATGTCGAAAGTTCCAGTGGCCGCTTTCAACCCCGCTTTCTTCAGCGGTATCAAGAGCGAACCCGCACCAACGAGCAGTTTAACGAACTTGATCCCTTTCCTGACTACGAAAACGAAGCCACGGGTTCGTCCAATTCACTGGGAAAGGGTGCCAGGGTTCGCCACCCCACCTTTGGAGTAGGAACGATTTATAAAACTGAAGGCCAAGGTGATGAGCAAAAGGTGAGTATTTTGTTTCACGACAATTCCATTCGTAAGTTTGTCGTGAAACATGCCAGGCTTGAACCTATTTGAACAGCAGGGTCAACTCAGGCTGCAAAGAGAATCTGATGCCCGGAAGTAAAAACACTCCTACTCGACTCCTGAGTTGCAACGCCCAACCTAACCAATCCGCAGGGGAATTCGCCTCACTGGCAGCGGCCTCAGGATTTTTCTCTCTTTGATCCTCTGTTTCAATTTCTGAAAATCGTAAAGCTAATGCAACTCTGGACTTCACCAAAGAGATTCGCAAGCCACGGTCAAGTCCCATCGAGAATCGGCTGACGACCTGCCGAGGCCGAATTTCACCAGGAATTTTTTGGGCGGATTCTACAAACAAGCGTGAGACTTCGATGGCACCCTTTAGCCCTCGTGCCAACCTTTCGGGGTGAAGCCGTACGGATTCGTGCTCGGGCCCCTCAACAGGAACCCGCCAGCTAGCTCGCACCCCCTTGCCGAGAGTGGTAAGATCTCTTCGGTCCACGACATCAAGATATCCCCATCGCTGAGCCCTTGTCGTTGAAACCACAAAGGAACCATTGAAGGTTTTACCGATCGCCACCCGCACTCCGGTCCACTTCATACGTCCAATCGCCAAGGTTTGAGGTGCAACAGATTCCAATGCTTCGATAAGTCCGCCCGCGATATTCTGCAACTCTTCCGTTTTTGAATTCGAAGGTTTCTGCTCAATCAAGCAATGAGCATATCGAGACACAACGTCCGGATCCAGGCGCCAAATCAATCGAACGGTCAGCCCACCTCCAATCTGAACGGGAGCGAAGTTGCCACGATGATCGAAGTGGTAATCCAGGCCCAACTCCGAAACAGCCCATGTAAAGCTGTCCATTGCTGAAAGCTCACGAGCAAGGGCGACGATTTCCTCTCGGTCGCGGCTGACTCTTTGATCAAAACGAACTCGCGCCGAATCCCCAAAGCGACGCTCGACCTCCTGTGAAGGAAGGAGACTTGGGGTTTTGTCATCGCCTCTCGGACACGCCCCCCGACTTTTAGGGGTCATGTCGTAGGTGCGGTGGCTACCCCTGACATCGTCAATTGATTTTGCCCAGTACATAGTCACCGCGGGTGTCCCTCGCAGAGCCAGAGCCCCGAGTATGCCCTTTGTGGAAATTGCGAAGTCTGTTTCGATAACTTTGAGTTGAGGTGTAGAAAACTTTTGTTCGAAAAGTGGCGAGAACAGATTTGAATCCTGAATCAGCCGAGTCGTGAGTTTTTGCTCCAGTGCCGCATCAAGACCAGAGGAATCAGCTTCTTTAGTAATATTGAGGTCTAGCCAATCTGCGGGCACGGCCCATTCCGATTCACCTGCGTGGCTCAAGCGGACAAACAACGAGATCAGCAAAAAAACTAAGCCATTGGCTTTCATGGCTGACCCCTTTCAAAATGAAATCGAAGCCCCGAAGACGCCTCGGCCTCAAGTAGCAGTGGGACTCCCGCCCTAAGTTCAGCAGACACGCCGACCACGACTCGTTGGAGCTCGGATCGACTTTCAAAATGCTCTTTAGCTTGGGTGCGAGCCTCTTCCAGCCAATGGCGCGTGGCCTCGTGTTCCCGACCTTCAGGAGCCACGATCACTTCTACACCATTATCATTTAATCCAAGAATTCCAAATTCATCGGGAGCGGGCTCACGACAAGAAACGCTCAACGTTAATGTTGCCGCAAGTAAACACCACAGATAGAGCCCTCGCATTCAGTCCCCCTTTGTTGCCAACAAAAGAATATCGGACTGTTAAGCGCTTGATCTTTAAGTAAGGTTTAGGATTGAGCTGCCAAGGTCGTGGTTCAGTTAGGGTTCGATGGAATTCGTGTAAAAACCAGAGTAAAGCCCAGTTATTGACTTTTGTTGGACTACGTTTTCATGGAGGTCTTGGTCTTGCCCTGAAATGGTTTTTGACACACCGATTTTTGCGCTCTTGAGGGCTTCCCACTCTTGAGAATACTCGGCGGCATCCGAGGGCGTTATCGACTGTACCGGCGAAATGTACTCCCCTCTAATTCCATCCCATCCTCTGTACACAACTTTATTCTCTGATCTTGCGATTTCAAAATTGGGAGCCAAACTCACTTTACCCCCGCCGTCGGGTATATCCAACGAGAGTTGGGGCATTGCCAATCCAGATAGATTACCCCAGAGCTCCCGCTGTATTGCGATGGACTCTTCCAGGGGAACCCGCAAGTGATCCGATCCAAAAGAGGGATCACATTGAAACATGTAGTAGGGTTTTACTCTCAGATAAACCAACCTACGGCAAAGAGCTTGTATCAAGCGGGCATCATTGTTGACCCCACTCAACAAAACAAATTGATTCATAACAGGAACACCCTTATCCACCACTCGACTTAACCCTTGGACCGCCTCGCGTGTAAGCTCTCGGGGGTGAGAAAAGTGCGTCATCATATAAACCGGCGCATAGCGGCGCAAAATATCGGCAAGCTCGTCGTCCAACCGAAACGGATTTACAACCGGCATGCGCGTGCCTAATCGTATGATTTCCACATGATCAATTTGCCTAAGATCGCAGAGGATCTTTTCAACAAGGTTGTTGGAAAGAGTCAGAGGGTCGCCCCCCGACAGTATGACCTCTCGGATTCCGCGATGTTCACGAATGTAGTTTAGAGCCTCTTTATACTCAGGAGTCGGAATCGTATGGTGATCGTGCGCCGTAAAATACTTCCGCGTACAAAACCGACAGTAGACACTGCAGACATCCGTAACCAAGAACAAAACCCGATCCGGGTAGCGGTGTATGATCCTTGAGGCTACCGAATTTTTTTTCTCAGCCAGGGGATCGCGTAGACTTTGTCGACCCGTCGCCAACTCCTGGGCGTTCGGCATAAATATCCGTCTAATGGGATCCTGAGGATCATTTGCACGCACGAGGCCTAAATAATAAGGAGTGACTCGAACCTTAAACTCATTGCGCCCGGTAAAGCCCACCCGTTCATCGGCGTGAAGTTCCAGTACCTTATTGAGAGAATTCTCATCCGACAGAGATCGCCGCATCTGCCACCGCCAGTCGGTCCACTCTCCGTCGCTCGCCCGCGACCAAGCCGGGTGTCTTTCCGCAGGACGAAAGTCATACTTCACGGCTACCCTCCCCCTTTGCCAGCAGTGAAACACGTATATATAGGACATGACCGCAGGAAGCATCTGCGACGTTTTACCGGCCCAAAGCCGAACAAGATTTGGGCATAGTTAACTATCTAAATTTATTAGAAAATTTAAAGGCCCAGGAGGAGGGGCCCGCAACCTAGGCAGCTGCCGATCTTATATGCAATGCTCTGATTTANNNNCTAATTTTCCACAGTGAATTCAATTATTTAAATTTTTTGAGCTCAGGCTTGGTTCTTGGATTAGTGAGGATGAACCCATGGGTTTTAGAATTCCCATTTGCGGGAGGAAACTATGAATTCGACTCATTACTTCCTAATGGTGACCGTTGGCGCTTCGGCGAGCTTTTCGGCCCTTGTGCACATGACGGACCCCAGCTTTTCTGAGGCTAAAGGCAGCCAGTTTTACCGAGGTCCAGCCAATACCGAGGGAAATGCGTCGGCTCCTGCCACCCCAGTCCAAGTTCAACTTGGGTCTGGGTCATCAACTGCACCCGGCGCCTCAGGCAACACGCAAGCCTTGGAAAGATTGGTAGATGTGAAGTTGGACGGCAACAAGTTTACGTTGAGACTTCGCCAAACCAAGGCTCCTCTAAGGCTGAGCCAAACGCAGGCAGGTCTTGTTTTGGTCGGAAACGCGCAAAGTGGGCAAGATCAAATTTCATACTCCTTTGGAACTGTCGACTGTAAATCATGTGAGAGTGGGGCGGTACTGCTGCCCGAGAGTTCACAATTTCAGTTGGCCAAAGCCCAGGCTCAGGACCTAGAAGCAATCCTGGCTGCCATTTATAAAGACATCCAAAATCGGCGCGCCCAACGGCAAGAGAGAGAAACTTTTGAAAAACAACGCAACTGTCAGGGTGAGGCCGAGCTTGCAAGCCCGCCGAAACAGATGCAGTGCCTGGTTGCACGGCTGAACCTTCTCGGTGCAGAAGAGGCCAAAAAACCAAGCGAGAAAATCACCCAAGAGATCGAATCTCTAATCGGGATCACCCGCGATCTGTTTGCAAATGAGTGCACCAAAAAGAAGGACAAGGTGTGCTATGAGATGATCCTAAAGGCCCGTCAGCTTCATCCCGAACATCCTGTGAGAAAAGCTGCAGAAGCTCGTTCCACGTACATCAAAATTGCTCGAGCGGCAGAGATGGCGGGCTTTGATTTGCGCGATTTTCGAGCTGAACTCGAACAACAGGCTCGACACCCCTCAGCACGATCGCCCATGGGTCAGCAGGCTCTTCGAGCTCAGGCTGCCCTCAAAGCCAAGATTTTACAGGAGCAACTGTTAAAGAACCCGGACCTTGATGTTTCCAAGCTCAAGTCCGCCCTTGATCCCTTGTGGGGTGTTAGGGGTGACGAAGCCCAGCAGCTCACGGCCTATGTTGCGGACACTTACAACGCGTACGCGCCTCTTACTGGTCTCCGTATGAAACCCTTCGAGTTTGGTCGTCCGCTGGATTTTGGTAGAGAGCGACTTGGGACTGATGCAATTGCGGAATTGGGTGGTGCGGATCGAATGGGTTTACCCAATCTCGCTGGACAACCCGGCCTAGCGGGACTTGGATCACCATTTTCAAATCAACCCAACGGTATCGGAGGCTTGAATCATATGAATCCGATGATGCCAACCCTGGGTGCTCCGGTGACGGGATTCCAAGGTGCGGGTTTAGGCCGAGGAATTGGTGCAGGTGTGCCGCTGGTTCCCAATGGATTTAACGGGACTGGAATCGGCGGAATCGGCAATGGTTTTTTGGGGAATGGCCTCGGTACCGGCCTTATGGGAAATGGCCTTGGCGGTATAAACAACTTTAACCTAGGATTCAATCCCGGCCTCAATCCGATGATGGGTTTTAGAACCCCCATGCTAGGCATGAACAACATTGGCAGCCCCTTTATGGGAACCCCCTTTGCGGGCGGACCTGCTTTTGCCAACCCGATGATACCCGGAACTATTTCCCCCTTTATGCGACCAATGGGAATGGGCTTCCCTAACATGGGAATGGGTATGGGTATGATGGGTATCGGTGGTGGTTTTGGTCCCGGGGCATTGACGCCCCCTCCGCCACCAGTGATTAACAACCCACAACAACCGGCAACGAACAATAACACCGGTGGATTCGCTCGAGGTCGCTAGAGTAACCTCAATACACGACGGGTGGCCAAGGCACTAAAAGCTAAAGGCCGCTCGAGTCTGAAGCCCATACGCATTTTGTAGAGGTGCCGTGGCGGGAATCCCTGGGGTGCCACTGTTTGACCAGCCTGTGCCCGGAAAGAGAGCTCCAATTTCAGTTACCCAATTCACATTTTCATGGGGACGAAACTGGACTCCAAAATCAACCTCAATTCCTAAATCGCGACTAGCTGACGGTGCCTGAACTTCCTGTAAATTCGCGTATACGAATCTTCCCGTCCAACTCCACTTTTCTCCCAATCTTTGGCGAAAGCCGGGAGCAATGTACATCGTGTTCGTTACCGTATCGCTGTCCACGCTATTGAGATGTTCCTTGGCATTAAGATTGGTGATGCCACGCTCGCCTACAAACGCACGACTCCCGGTGGCGTTCCAACCTCCCAAATGGTGATTAAACATCAAAAATGCGATGTCGTAGTTTCGGTTGAAAAAGAAAGCGTCGTGCTTCTCAGGCGAATTGATATTGTCCCCTCCAGCTAACCCGGCCTTGAGTGACCAAGACCACTTCGAGTCGAGAGGCTTGTACTCCGTCTCCGTTGCAAGTCCGAAAGACTCAACTCCGACCCCAGCCCCGGTGCTCGTGTTAACCCCGGTGGAGCCGCTTAAGAACCCACCCTCCATTCCGAAGGAAAAAGTTTCGGTCCTCTTTTTGACAAAGACTGAAAGCAAGCGGGTGTTCCATCCCGAATCGGTGCTGATCGAGGCTCCTGTGCCGCCATAAGCACCCGCTCCAAAGGGAGGATCGTTAGCCCATTTAGGGGCGTTCCTAACGTCATACATAACGCCCATCGAAAGATCGGTGTCGGGATTGTCGTACTGAAGTTGAATCAAAAACTGAGTCATGTCCTCCTCACCAATGAGCTGGCCCTCATAGAGCTTGGAGTACATAGGAGTTATTGAGAGGTTTCCCATGACAATCTTGTAGGCAACCAAGCCGCGGGTTTCCAACCAGTGGTCGAAGTCACCTAAACCAGGGTTGTAGGTCATTCCTAAACCGAATTGAATGGGCGCCCTACCAATTACAAGTGAACTCTGTTCGTTTAGCCAATGAAGATAGAGTTGAGTAACACGCAAAGTGTCGTCGGCCATCGTCCTACGTGTAGTGCGAGAACAATCGGCCCCGGGGCGATTTGACGAGCAACCTGAGTTTGCAGCTGTTACCGGTCCCCCTAAAACTTGCCCCACTTGAGACGCGGGATAGTTCTCGTTATTCATAATATCAAAGCGGCCATTGATCACCACACCATCCGTCGGGACAATCTTGGGTTCCAGGATCAAGTGGTTGAGAATGTAGCTCTTCTCCCGTCGGCCGTCCCCCAGATCGGGATTCTGAAGGCTTAATCCCTCGAAGCGATACTTACCTTTCCAACTCAGATCCACCGCGTGGCTGATACTAGCAAACGCAAAGAATAAAATGCCCAATCCAAAACGGACACTCCAAAAATTTAAACGCACGAAGAAACCCCCACTTCGAACTGCAGACAGGATTGCAATCTAAGCTAAAATGCCGACGATATCCGACTCTTTAAGGATCAAAAGCTTACGGCCACTCAACTCAACCTCGGTGCCGGCATACTTTCCGTAAAGCACTTCATCTCCGACTTGGACGTCTAAGGGACGCAACTTTCCCTTTTTCCCTCGTAAGCCTGAACCGACGGAAAGGACTCGGCCCCTTTGAGGTTTTTCTTCGGCAGTACCCGGGATAATAATACCACCTGCTGTTCGATCGCCTTCGCTTAAGGGCTCAATCACAACTCGGTCCCCCAAAGCTGTAACCCACAAAATTGCGGCTTTCTTTTTCGGTGCTGCCTTTGCACTTTTCTCCTTCGCCGCGCCCTTGGCTTTTAAGGTGTTTTTACCTTTAAACTTGTTTTGAGCTATCACTGCGCTTCTTGATTTTGCGGAGCTTGTAGATTTTCTGGCAGCAGACTTACCCTTCACAACGCCCTTAGATTTTTTTGTGCCTTTGCTCATCCGTTTTTTAGCCACGACGACGTATCTCCTCTTCATAGTATTTTTTGTACATGGTGTCCCATTCCATAGAACCTTCCATGACGGTCTTTTTTAGCGATCGAATCTTTTTTCGGACCAACTCATCAATTTGCGCTTCTTCCTGGACAAACTTAGAAATCGCGATTTTGGCGACTCGAAGAGCCTGATCGTCGTCCGAGTAATCAACAAGGTCATCCAAGTAAATTTGGTCTACCAATCGGCGGGCGAAATAAACTTGGCGATCCTCCGAAATGGGCATCTGCGAAGCCGTCATAAAACCAACTTTCTCTCCTGCGCCATCCGGCGCTTGAGCATGAGAAACATTTTATGGCGATCAAATCCCTCGGACTCTTGCTTTTCCAAGTCGTCAAGGACCCGATGCACTTCTCGCTCAAGCTCCCTCTCTTTGCGGTACTCGGCTTCGATCAATTCAACTCCTCGAGCAAGAATTTTCTCGATTGGAGCCTTAAGGGTTGCTACTCCACTTCCCTGGAGTTCAGTAAAAACGCGACGGACCAGTTGTTCGATTTGAGGGCGCGATAATTTCATCGTTTTGACTAAAGGCAGAGCGCTCTCTATTGTCAACTAGATGCAACGGAAGACTTTGATGGCCTTGGTCTCAATGCTAAGCGTGACGCTTATCGCTATCGTTTTAGGGATAGGATTCTGGCTATTTCAACTCAATCAAGACATCGTTGACCGCCTTCAGGGGCGCAGGTTTTTGCCCCCTGTGGAGTTCCTCGCAGCCCCCGAAAAATTCTTCCGAAATCAAAAGCTCGTGGACCGCCAACTCGAGAGCACTTTACTGAGACTTGGTTTTCGTCAAAAGCCCGAGGGACAAAATCTTGGACCAAGAGAGTTTCAAGAGTTGAACCTCGAAAACTGTAAATCCTATATTCAGAGCGGCTACCGAGATCTCGCCAATCGCTGCATCGGGTTCAGGCTTTCCCAGGCCCATGGCAACGAAACCGATTCAGTCGAACCCAAAATGGTCGTTGTCGTGTCCACGATCAACAATCAAATTTTGGACATTCGCCTGTTCGATGACACTTCTGGGAAAGAGTCCACGAGCTCGGATGCCGAAAGTTTGGACGACGAGGGCTCTCTTGAAACCATTACATTGGAGCCGGAGTTATTTGCGCAATTTTATGGCGACAAGCCCATACTCAGGCAGGTTGTTCAGCTGAGTGACTCCCCTCCAGCTTGTTTGAATGCAATTCTGGCCATTGAAGACGCCCAGTTTTTGGACCATCGTGGAGTGAGCGTTACTGGACTTGTGCGGGCCTTCCTTAAAAATCTGATTTCGGGGCGTCTGCGGCAGGGCGGGAGCACCATCACGCAACAACTTGTCAAAAACTACTTCCTTACCTCTGAACGAACTCTGTCGAGGAAAATCAAAGAGCTTGCAATGGCCGTCATTCTTGAACACCACGCCACAAAGGACGATATCCTTGAAACATATATAAATGAAATTTACATGGGCCAAAACGGGCCTTTTGAAGTTCGGGGGTTTGGATCAGCCAGCGAGCATTACTTCAACAGGCCACTCGCGGAGCTTAGTCTTGGGGAGTGTGCATTGCTTGCGGCCATCGTCAACAGTCCGGGCCGGTTTAACCCATTTACTCGTCCTCAAGATTCAAAGGATCGAAGGAATCGGGTTTTGGACCGCATGGAGGAGCTTAAGCTCATCACGTCTAGCCAAAGCCAAGCGGCTAAACAAAATCCACTTCCAAAAGAACCTCTGCGTGCTTTGACGGAACCCGCTCCATTTTTTGTCGAGGCAGTTCGAAAAGAACTCAGCCGCATGAACATTGGACTCCAGGACGGGGCCCGCATCTTTACCACCTTAAACCTTCGCGCTCAGGAAGCTGCCCGCGCCTCGGTCCAAAGGGGGATTGAGGGGCTTGAAAAGACGAATAAAAAATTAAAGGATCTCGCGGCTCAAGGTAAGCGGCTTGAGGGTGCACTCATTGCGGCTGATCCAATTTCGGGGGAAGTCCAAGCGATCATAGGTGGTCGGCAGTACAAGGTTTCCCAATTCAATCGCGCGCTTCAATCAAAGAGACAGGTGGGGTCGTTGATGAAACCCATCATTTACTTGACGGCACTTGAACGCGAGGACGCAGACGGCAAACCCTACTCTCCGATTACGCTCGTAAGCGACGAGCCCTTTACACACAAGTACGAAGGTCAAACTTGGACCCCTCGCAACTATGATCGTAAACATTATGGGATGGTGCCGTTTTATTTTGCACTCAAAAATTCTCTGAACGCGGCAACGGCGCGACTGGCTCTGGATGTGGGCCTTGAGCACGTGATCGACAATGCTCGCAAGTTGGGAATACAATCGCCTCTTAAGGCACTCCCCTCTCTCGCGCTTGGTGCCTTTGAAATGACCCCGCTTGAAATCCTTCAGGTTTACTCAACTTTTGCAACGTTGGGAACACAAGCGCCACTTCATTACATAAAATCAGTTGAGTCATTATCTGGCGAAGTCATTTTTGAAACCGAAACGCGCGCTCAAGAACTCTTCAGTCCGCCAGCAGTAGCAAGCCTTGTTGGGATGATGAAACAAACCATGATCTCAGGAACTGGTCGTTTCAGTCGAACTCTAGGCTTTACCCATCCTGCAGCTGGGAAAACGGGAACAACTAACGACACCAAAGATGCTTGGTTTGCTGGTTTCACTCCGCTCCACACGGCAGTTGTTTGGGTCGGCTATGACGATGGCACCAACACGGGTTTGACAGGCACGAGCGGAGCTGTGCCGATATGGTCCGATTACATGAATCAAGTTGGCGTTCAGTATCCACCCGTAGATTTCTCTTGGCCCGAGGGCGTTGTGGTGGGCGACTTGGACGTGAGCACACAAGAGGGGCTCGGTGTTCCCGTTGACCCGAAGCTCCCCTTGGAACCCATCGAGCTAATATTTGTTTCAGGAACTCAACCCTCGATGCTTGTCATTTCGTCACCAGACGGTAAGTCTGATACGAACTAGGGTCACAATTTCCAAGGTTTCGAGTTAAAGCCGTGAAAAAGTGCCAAAATGACCCTTGATTTGCGGTGGAATGGCTTTAGCAGTAGAACGTAGTTGGTGAGGGGGTCCGCGCGTATGAAAAACACAAACAAGTCGAATTTCTCAGGTCGTTTGATTGGTCTTCAAAAAAAAACAACTCGTAAGGGAGCCCTCAGGCGCCTTTTGAGCCGGGTATCGAACCCTGCGGTGGACTAAAAAAAGGGGGGGGGTTGGGCCAGATCACGCAACGCAAACGTGATTACGTGTATCGGGCCTTACCCTATTCGATAGCGGCACTGCTTGCGGTTGGCCTGTCGCGCTTTCCTTTTCATGCGATTGAATACTTCACCTACGACGCCCGCATGAGTCTTGCGCCCGACCCTTCGACTTCGGGCCACATCCAACTGGTGACATGGGACCGGGAATCTTTAACTTCACTGAAGGGTAAACCGCGGGTCACGGATTACACCCACCTCATACAACAAATTCTAAAAGTGCCGATTCGAGCTCTCGTGTTGGCGCTTCCCGCAAGCGAAGATGTGAAGGGTTCAGCAAACCCTTTTGATCGACTCGAAGGGACGTGGCAAGAGCGAGTCACTCTGGCCGACACGCTTCGCCTCGTTCCCAATCTCTTTATCGTGTTTGATCCCCTTAATGTTCCGCTTCCAGGTGAATCTGCGAAGCTCAGGCTACCCGCCCCATTTGATGACCTCAGGGTTATGAGCGGCCCCATTAGCCGCGATCTAAAAAATTTTGCGGGAGACAATGTCGCGCGCCGCGCATTGATTCGAGACGAATACCACCTTGTGCTCCAACCCACCGTTGCACAACTCATTAACCCTGTGAGTGACCCAAAGGACTACAGAGGAGCTTTCGAATTTCGTGGGAGTTTGCAAGTGTTTGTCCCCTACAGGTCGAGAGGCGCCTATCCCAAGCTCTCCGCTGCGACATTGCTCAGCAGTTCAGATCAAGCTGAGTCTCTAAAGGATAAAATTGTAGTCGTTGGCGATGATTCGCAAACCGACACTGCAGATTACATCAAAACCCCTCATTCCCGCGATATTTTGGCGCTTCCTTTGGTCGAAGCTCACGCAAATATCATTGATACATTCATTCTGAATAACGGTATCCGTAAACTTCCCTATGGCATTGACGTGGCTGCAACCCTGCTCCTTTCTCTGCTCGTGGCTCATGTGGTGTTTGCCCTTCGACCATTACAAGGCGTTATTATCCTTGCAGCGACCGTATTGAGCTTTTCGCTTCTTGCCTATGCGCTCTTCGTTCTGTTTGGCCTTTGGATGAATATGGCTCATCCGTTGCTTGCAGCGTTTGCTTGCTACTATTTGTTTATCCCTTACCGATTGATTTTGGAATATCGCAAACGATGGGAGTACCAGCAAAAAAACAAACTGTTAACGCAAGTTGAGGAGCTCAAGACGAACTTTCTTGGGATGATGTCACATGACTTAAAGACCCCGCTAGCCAGGATTAAGGGAATGGCGGAGGTGGTGTTACGCAACCGCGAAACCCTGTCCTCCGAGCAGACTGAAGCTTTATCGCAGATCGAGCGATCTACTGATGAGCTCAACGAGTTCATTAGCTCTGTGCTTTGCCTTGGGCGGGTTGAGAGTAAAGAGATCAAGTTGCAACTGCAAACTCGCGACGTGAACAGCCTTCTGGATGAAGTGCTACGTAAGTATAAATACCTCGCTTTAGAGAAAAATATTGAGATTAGAACTGAGCTTGAACCCTTGTTTTCCATTCGGATGGATATTGACCTGATGCGACAGGTATTCGCGAATCTTATCGAAAACGCGATCAAGTACAGTCCCGAAGGATCTTCCATTTTGGTTTCAACAGAAGAAGTAGATGGCCGCATTTTGGTTCAGGTTGCAGATCAGGGTATTGGGATACCCAGAGACGAGATTGAACACATTTTCATGAAATTCTACCGCAGCAGACAAACCAAAAATTCTTCGATCAAAGGTTCAGGACTTGGCCTGTATCTTGCCAAGTATTTTGTAGAACTGCACCAAGGGCGAATAATGGTGGAAAGTGTGCACCAGCAGGGATCAACGTTTTCAGTGCAGCTGCCGTTGGATGTTTAAGATTTTGCTTTATTTTGGGGTTTTGACCCCAAGGGGGAAAAATGGAGAAGGACAGCATCAGATTGCTGGTTGTAGATGACGATGCAGGTCTTCGACTTTCAGTTTCGACCGCACTAAAGGCAACGGGCCGATTTCATGTGGATGAAGCCGTCGACGGACTGGATGCCATTGAAAAGGCGTCGGTCGTCAGTTACGAGGTGGTAATCCTCGATATGGATATGCCCCGCTTAAACGGGCTAGAGACACTCCGACGACTCAAGGAACAGGACCCTCGAACCATCGTGCTCATGCTCACCGCGTATGCGGCAATAGATGATGCCGTTAAGGCGGTTAAGGAAGGGGCATTTAACTATGTCTCTAAGCCTGTCAAACATGAGGAACTGATCCAACTCGTTGATCGCGCTCTAGAAGCTCATGCTCTGATTTTCAGTGCGGCCGCGTCGGCTCCAGTGCTGATTGAAAGCGGTAGCCGATTTATTGGCAGCACAGCCGAAATGAAAAAGGTCTTTACAATTATTGATCGCCTTTCCAAGGTGGACACCGCGGTATTGATCCGCGGGGAATCTGGAACTGGGAAAGAACTTGTCGCCAAAGCGATTCATTTTAACTCCTCTCGAAAAGACCAAAAATTTGTTGCCATCAACTGCTCGGCTATTCCCGAGACTTTATTCGAAAGCGAGCTATTCGGTCATGAAAAGGGAGCGTTCACCGGTGCGGATCAAAGGAAAATCGGCAAGTTTCAGTTTGCCGAGGGTGGCACTATCTTTCTTGATGAAATTGGGGACATGCCTCTGTTGATGCAAGCTAAGTTATTGCGAGTTCTGCAGGACAAAAAATTTACTCCGGTAGGTTCGAACCGAGAGCTCGAGGTCAATGTTCGCATCATCGCGGCGACCAATCGTCCTTTGGAAAAAATGATTACTGAGAGTACCTTTAGAGAAGACTTGTTTTATCGCCTTAACGTAATCCCCATCTTCCTACCTCCGCTTCGGGAGCGACGAAACGACCTGGAGAATTTGGTTCAAAGTTTTGTCAGCAAATTTAACAAAGCTCATAGCAAAAAAATAATTGGATTCTCGCCTGAAGCAATGGCGGTCATTCGGAAGTATAATTGGCCTGGAAATATTCGGGAACTCGAAAACGTTGTTGAATACGCATTTATCTGGGAAGCCACAAATAAAATTGCTTTAGATTCTTTGCCTGAGAAGTTGCTGCAGGCTGCTGGAGTAGCTCAGGACGTAACAGCACTTGTTACTTCGCACGGGACGTCAAATTTGCCTGAGGCGGAGGGAAGGCGGTCGGCCGAAGTGGTTGTCAATTCTGCGCCGTCTGCAGCAGAGCCGTCGCAGTTCATAGAGCAGCTGAGCCCCCAAGAACTCGACTTCAATAAGGTCAAAGAGCAATTTGAAAAAGAGTTCATCATTAAGGCGTTAAAAACCTTCAAGGGACGGATCAATCAAACTGCCCTTCACGCCAATATCCCGAAGAAGACTCTCCTCCGAAAAATTGAAAAGTATGGGATTGTAGCAAAGGAGTACTCTGACAAGCGCCCTCTATGAACTCGGCTGCTTGTGCGTACCGAGTTTGTAGAGTGAAAGATTAAGAATGGCGACGATTCCTAAAGAGATAAAGGTCCATGGGCCGCCGATTCGCATGAGTAGCCATCCTCCAATCGCAGGACCTAAGGTTGGGCCTAGAGCCCAAAGGCTCGAGGCGCCAAAGTAAGCGCCTTTTTTGTTATCTGGGGCAATTTCATCAATTAACAAGTTGGCATTCGAAAACATCATGATCTCGCCAATCGTAAGCACCATCATGGCAAGGGCGAGAATGCCGACTCCGCCCGGTAAAGCCAGGCCTGCGAATCCCAAACCGTAAATGACGCTACCCCAAATCATAAGTTGGTTTATCGTAAATTGCCGTGTCCACCTTTGTAGCGGGAGTTGCGCGACTACGACGGTGAGGCCATTGATCGAACAAAGAACTCCGAAAAGCTTTACACCCTCTTGACCCATAACCTGACTGAGATACTGAGGAAGTGTAGTCTCAAGCTGGGCGTAGGTCATGCTCATGACAATAAATCCGAGCGTGTAAAGTAAAAGGAGACGATCCCGACTCATCAACACCAGTGTTTCGCGAAAGCTTGATGCGGGATCATCAAGATTCGCCTCGAGGCGTCGTGGTTCGAGAGAAGCGGGAAGCAAGTAGAGCAGTCCCAGGGACAATCCCACATGAACAGCTGCCGTTATCAAAAAGCCCCAACTTGGCTGAGTCAGGGCGATACCCACGCCAGCCAGAGGTCCGAAAGATGCGGCTACATTGTGCAAATAGTATCGAAACTGAAAAACCTCGCCGCGTTTTTCCGCTGGAGTCAGGTCCGAAATGAGCGCTGAAGAGAGTGGCGTAAATGATCCAGAACAAATTCCATTTAGAGCACTCAAAAGAAAGTAATGCCAGGTGACCTCAGACCAAGCAAATCCCGCAAACACCAAGGACCAAAGACCCAAAGTCCAAGCGAGCAAGGTTCGTCGCCCGATTTGGTCAGAAAGGTGCCCAATGTAGAGTCCCACTGCAATTCCTGCAAATGGACCCAGCCCAATCATCAAGCCAATCGTGACGGGATCCAGACCTAAGCGGTCCTTGAGAGAGATCGCCAAGTAAGGCATCGACAAGAAAAAAGCGGCGCGGCTAACTAAAGAGCCTGCAAGGAGAAACCAAATGGGGCGGTTTAAGCCTGTTGGGAAAAAGTTCATCGCAATGGGTCCACATCTTTTCCACGAGGTTATCCACATGTAAAGCAAACTCGATTAAATTCGGTGGCGCGATTCTCATTGAAAGAGTGGAGTGATCGCGCGTAGCCTAGGCTCTTCAATGAACCGTCGAACACTGCCTCCACAGGCCTACACTCGTGAGGACCTTCGCCAAGCCATTCTGTGGCTCAGGCACCAACCTTCGAGTGTTAAGGAACTCGTATCGGATTCGCCCGATTCGCTAGTGGCTTACTTTTTGAGAGCTAAAAGGTCGGGAGAGAATTCGCTTGAGCAGTCAAGCCCTGTAGGACATCAGGAGTTTTTGACTCAGCTGAAGTCCATCGCGCATGAACAACTACCTCAGTTTGTTGAGGCGCAGAGTGCGCCTCCAGTGCAAGAGCCCCCTGTAGCGCCCGCGACACCTGTCGCACGCCCCTCGAGTTCATTTTTTCAGAAACCTCACCAGGTAAGCGCACCAGAATTTCAGAGTATTTCAACGGTCAATGATTCGAGTATCGAAAACACCAAGTTCTTGAATTTGGATGGTCGAACACGCGAGTCTCTGCGGTTTGCTCAATCGCGCCTCAACTTATCCTCAGAGGCCGAGGCGATGCGAGTATTGATTCTTCTGGGTGAAGAACGTCTTAAACAGGCGTTTCCCCAAATCGATTCCTAAAGCGTCACGGGTCCTTCGTTTTCCATGCGTCTTCAATGCGTCGCGCTCGTTTAGGGCGGAGTCACAACGAAGCTCGAAGTGCCCCAGATGACTTGCATGAAGCGCTTCGCTGAAGATACGATGCAATTCAGATGGAAAAGAAATCTTCTAACGACCTCACAAGTCGATATCGAGACACCGTTCAACTCCCGAAGACCGATTTCCCGATGAAGGGCGATCTTCCTAAAAAGGAACCTCAAATTTTACAAAAGTGGGAATCCATCGGTCTCTATAAACGACTTATGAAAAAAAACGAGGGACGCCCCACCTTCACGCTTCCGGATGGTCCTCCCTATGCCAACGGCCACCTCCATATCGGGCACGCACTCAACAAAGTGCTCAAAGACATCGTCATTAAGTATCGAAACATGGCCGGTAGTCGTGCGCCGTTTGTCCCCGGGTGGGACTGCCATGGGCTACCGATTGAACAGGCGGTTTCGAAGGCCGTAGGCGGAGCTAAACTTAAAGAAATGACAGACAGTCAGGTGCGAAGCCTCTGTCGTGCCGAGGCAAATAAATGGATCGATATTCAACGACAACAGTTTATAAGATGGGGAGTTCTTGGAGATTGGGAAAATCCTTACCGAACTATGGACCCCGATTATGAAGCCGAGGAGATCCGTGTACTCGCAAAACTTTTAAAGACAGGCGCATTTTATCGAGGCGAAAAACCTGTGTACTGGAATACAGTCCTTCAAACCGCACTAGCAGAGGCAGAGGTCGAGTACAGGCCGCACAAGAGCCCTTCCATCTACGTTGCTTTTGAAGTTGATAAAAAAACGGTACCCGCAAGTTTGGAGAAATCCCGCCAAGTAATAGAGAGTCTGGAAGGTTTGTCGTTTTTGATCTGGACTACGACTCCTTGGACACTTCCTGCAAATCTTGCGATCGCACTTCATCCCGAATTTGATTACGGAGTGTTTAAGGTTCAGAGCCCTGTCGACCACCCTCTTTTTTCTCAGAGTGTGGTGATGGCCAGAGCTTTGGTGGAAGCGGTCACTCGAAACACGCAAGTCCAACTTGGAGACCTTGGAGTTTCGATCAAAGGGCGTGATCTTGAAGGAATCGTGACCCAACACCCCTTTCTTGATCGAAAGTCCAAAATTGTACTCGGTGAACATGTCACCCTTGATGCCGGGACGGGATGTGTTCATACGGCTCCGGGGCACGGTCAAGACGACTATCTCGTTGGTTTGCGGTACGGACTTCCGATCCTGAGTCCTGTAGACGCTCGAGGTAAGTACACTTCTGAGTTCCCTCTTATGGCGGGGCAGGACATATTCGAATCCAACCCGAAGATAATTGAGCTCCTTCGTAATCGAGGACGTCTCTTTTTTAATTCCGAACTCGAACACAGTTACCCTCACTGTTGGCGCACGAAAGTGCCGTTGATTTTCAGAGCTACACCTCAGTGGTTTTTACGCATGGATGTCGGAGACGCTTCCATTCGAAAAAGGGCCCTAAAAGCGATTAATCAAGTCGATTGGATTCCCGATTGGGGTAGAAATCGAATTACTGGGATGATTGAAAGTAGACCCGATTGGTGCCTCAGTCGGCAGCGCATTTGGGGTGTGCCGATTCCGGTGTTTTTTTGCACAAAATGTGACACCGAACTTGCAGACGAAGCCGTAATGTTACGTGTGGCCGAAGGCATGGAAAAAAATGGCGGACTCGAAGCTTTTCACGAGTCGCCCGCTTCGGAATTCACTCGAGGATTCGCTTGCCGTAAATGCGGCAATCCAGAATTTAAAAAGTCCAGGGATATTTTGGACGTTTGGTTTGATAGCGGTGTTTGTTTTGAAGCCGTCCAAAAAAAGCGAGCTGGAATGGCGGTCCCCGCAGATCTTTACCTTGAGGGAAGTGATCAACATCGGGGCTGGTTTCACACTTCGCTCTTGGCCTCCGTAGGAGTTTCAGGCGAAGCACCATTTAAAAAAGTCCTCACCCACGGTTTTGTGATGTTTGCTAAAGGCCAAAAGATGTCGAAGAGCCTCGGCAATGTCATTGATCCTCGTGATATCATTTCAAAAGATGGCGCGGATATACTTCGGTTGTGGGCCGCGCATGAGGACTACGCCCAAGACCTCACCTGCAACCCGGAAATGTTTCAGCGTCTGACTGAAACTTATAGGCGAATCCGGAACACCCTGAGGTACATGTTGGGGAACCTGTCTGATTTTCAACCTTCTCACGACCAGGTGCCGTTTGAGCAAATGAGTGAAATCGATCGTTGGGCATTGGCCGAATTGGCTCGACTCATCGAGAACGTCAAACAGTCTTACGAGGAATATTCGTTTTACAAGATTTACCACCACATCAACAATTTTGCGACGGTGGAACTGTCTGCGATTTATTTGGATGTTTTGAAGGATCGGCTTTACACAGCGAAAAAAAATGGCCGCCTTCGCCGTTCGTCGCAAACGGCTCTTTACCAAATTTGCCAAACTTTGATCCAGCTGTTAGCGCCAGTCCTGACATTTTTGTCAGAGGAGGCTTATTCTCACCTTCCTGGTGAGAAACTAGAAAGCGTGTTGTTGACCGACTTTCCTCAAGCTTCAAAGGGCTGGCAAAATCAACCGCTACTTCAGAGCTACGCGAAGCTCTTAGAAGTTCGATCGGAAGTTGCCAAAAAACTCGAGGAGCTTAGGCAAGCTAAGGTAATTGGATCCAGTTTGGACGCAGAGATCGAGATTCAGGAACTTGACGAAACCTATCGGTTACTTAAGGAACGCGAGGCAGACTTGAGCGCGTTCTTTATCGTTTCAAAAGTTCATCTTAAGGAGGGGTCTAGGCAGGTGATTGCAAAAGCGGCTTCCGGGGAAAAATGTGTGCGCTGTTGGCATTGGAGCACGAAAATTGGTTCTAATCCCGAATTCCCAGGGGTTTGCCCTAAATGTGTAGAGGCGCTCTCATGAAAATCAAATATCTCATGCTGATTTCCGTCACGGGTTTTATTGTGAGCTTTGATCAACTCACAAAGACATTGGTCCACACCCAATTTCGACTCGGCGATCCTCACGTGATAATTCCCAATTTTTTTAACTTAACCTACGTTCGAAACCCAGGAGCTGCCTTTGGATTTATGGCCAACGCGCCAGATGCGCTGAGGGAAGGGTTTTTCTTGGCGTTCCCCCCGATTGCCATGGCGACAATTTTTTTCGTTTTAAAAGGTCTCCGAGATGACGACCGTATTCAGGCGCTCGCTTTATCGCTTGTTTTTGGTGGAGCACTCGGAAACTACATTGACCGGTTGCGGTTTCGTTTCGTGATCGATTTTTTAGACTTCCACCTTTTTAACAAATATGTCTGGCCCGCGTTCAACGTGGCGGACTCGGCAATCGTGATTGGCATTGGCATCTTGCTTGTGATTTCATTTACAAGAAAAGAAGAGGCTCAGGCTTGAACCACTACGTGCATAATTTAGATCCCGTCCTGTTGGCCCTGGGACCGTTGCAAATTCGTTGGTATGGGCTCATGTACCTCGTAGGTTTTATTTGCGGGTATTTTCTGTTTGTGCGCCGCTACCGCCGAGGACTTTGGGCTCTAGATCCCGAAAAAAGCCAGATGTTGATCACTTATCTGATGATCGGCATGATGATCGGAGCCCGTCTAGTATATGTTTTTGTTTACAATCCCTTTTACTACCTGAGGCACTGGACTGAGATACCGGCGATTTGGCAAGGAGGGTTGTCATTTCATGGAGCCGCACTCGGGTTTGTAGTCGCCATGTGGTTGTTTTCACGACATTACCACGTTGGTTTTTTTCACCTTACCGATGGAGTCGTGCTAGGGGCCTCGTTGGGAATTTTTTTTGGTCGGATTGGTAATTTTATCAATGGTGAACTCTACGGACGTGTCACCGACGTGGCTTGGGGAGTGATTTTCTCGTCCGGCGGACCGCTACCTCGACACCCTTCACAGCTCTACCAGGGTATCGGCGAGGGCTTGTTAGTTTTTGCGGCTCTCAATCTTGTTCAATACCTCGAGATTAAAAAAGGGCGCGCTCCAAACCCTACGAAAACCCAAGACGCGCTATTGGCATTAGACGGTAAAGGTACTTCGAAAAAAAAGTTGCCTGAACTGATTTGGAAACGGACGGGCATTCTTGGAACTTCGTTTCTTGTTCTCTATGCCGTCGCCAGATTTTTTATTGAATTCTTTAGAGAACCTGACCCCCAACTTGGTTTTTTTGCGGGTTTTGTAACCATGGGACAGATACTTTGCTTTATAATGGGCGGTATTGGGTTTTGGGTTATGAGAAAGTGTATCAAAGCTCCCGTGCAAGAGGTTTACAAGATCCCGGTTTAATTTGTTGAGAGTAGATGAAGTGGGTTGAGTAAATTGAGGGCCCCAAGATGAGTAAAAACTCTTTTATTCTTGATCTTCGCAAAGAAAGCTTCAAGTTCAGCTGTTCTCACTTCACAATCTTTAGTGCTGACCGTGCAGAGCGTTTGCATGGCCATAACTACTATGTGCGATGCCAAGTCCATATCGATAGAATTTCTCAAGACTTGGGAATGGCATTTGACTTCAATTTGATTAAACCCGTCATTAAGAACATCTGCGAACATTTAGACGAGTATGTCTTGATTCCCAAACTTTCACCGTACCTCAAAATTGCTGAAAACGGGGGACAGGTTAAAGTTCAATTTGGTCAAAAATCGTACGCGTTTCCCAAGGACGACGTCAGAATTTTGCCTATCGCAAATGTAACTTCCGAGGAACTTGCCCGTTGGATAGCCGAGTCTTTGTCTTCGACTCTAAAAAATCAACCACCTGTGCTTGGTTTTAAAGTGTCGGTTGAGGAAACTCATGGGCAAGCGGCCCACTATCTTTTGAGTTTTGACGCTTCAGAAAGATCGGATGCGCCCCATTTCCCGTTGAAGATGAGCTGAGTCATGTTTCCGATAATGAAGATTTTTGGAATCGAGATACCAACTTATTTTATTTGGATGTCCGTGTTGGGCACCTACGGAGGGCTTTGGACTTACGTGAGGTCGCAGCGACGAGGTATGAATCCGATCATTGCCATGGATCTTTACCTCATCGTGATCCTTTTAGGGCCTCTATTTGCGAGAGTTATGTTTTTCTTTTGGGATAACGCAGGTCTCGGACCCTTGAGTGCTCGGAGCTTTATTCGCTTTTGGGAAGGTGGTTTCACCTATTTTGGCGGATTGATCGGTAGCCTAATTGCATCGGTTGCGTATTTGAAGCTCCGAAAGCAGAATGTTGGAGACTGGCTCGATTTTTTTACGCCGGTCTTGAGTCTCGGCTATGCGCTAGGGCGCTTAGGTTGTTTTTGGGCCGGATGTTGTTTTGGCCGAGCCTGCGATTTACCGTGGGCCGTGCAGTTCCCGAGCGTTGACGGCATCTTTCGACATCCCACGCAGCTGTACTCAACGTTTGCTGAGCTCATTTTGTTTTATGTGGTGTGGTTGATAGATCAGCGTAGTTACAAACTTAAAGTGTTTCCATTAAAGGGACAGGTCAAACTTTGGCTGCCGGTTTCGGGTCAACTTTTTGCGCTCTGGATTTTTGGCCATGGATGGAGCCGAGTTTTCATCGAGCAGTTTCGCGACGATCCCCGCGGCCACCTTTTGTGGGGACAAAGCATTTCCGTCTGGATAGGCGCTTTGCTGGGAGCGTGCGGAATCGTGACTTTTTTGGCTCTTTCAAAACGAAATGCCACTCATTCACGTTCTTGAATATCAAGTGAGTTAGACGCCGCCGCCCCGTTGTCGGAGTGATCTTGAGAACGATTCTCAACAAAGAGACCAAATCTAATCAACTCTAATTTAAGTCGTTTTGGGGCACTTTGCATGAAGGTTAAACAGCGATCGAGTGGGCCAACGACTTCTTCATATGGTTTTTAGGGGGTCTTGGGCGACGGTGCTGGGTCTGATTTGCAATTGAGCCATTCATTTCAATTTTAACGCGATTCCAGGACGGTCGGCGCGATTGGTATAGGGATTGATACTAGGGCGCCTGTTACCAGGATTATTCAAGCATGGAGCTCCCCATGAAGTTACCGGAGCAAGGACAGGCAATGGAAAAACGGAATTACAAAGTTCAGGAGGCACCTAATCAAATTTTGATTTTGGTTGATTCGCCCTCACGCGGCTCCTCTGAGCGCACCAGGCTCGCGTCTTCTCTCCCTTCTGTCACCTTTTTCAGTTTTTTCGCTCCCCTGCTTTTGATTTTCTTGATGGCCTGCGGTCAGAACAGTCCCACCCCTACAAATGTTTCGCCTCCTTTAAACGGACTCCCCGGTGCGGTCCCGTCCCAACAACTCTGTGCCGCCACTCCCGGTACGATCCTGACTCAAGAAGGTTGCCTCCCTCAGCTGAGTTGCCCCATCCAGAATGGAATCAGGTCGGCCTATAGTCAGACTCAACAGCGTTGTATTCCCGAGGTATCAGGGGTCGCTCCTGGTGGCGTCGTCCCATCCGGAGGTGGATTCAACGGGCCGCTGCGCTTTCAGTCCCAACTGAGAATTTCGGATCAGGAAGTATTTAGAGAGTACCTCAAAAGAGAAACTCGGATGTGCGACCCGGGAATTTGGAATTGGGGCGCGGCAAGCTGCGGAACCTACGCTCAATCGGGCTATGCGGTTTTGGTTTTGAACTCCTACCAAATTCAGTACGGCGCACCTGGGCAGCTGACGATCACGGGCGGACCCAACTTTAACTACGGTGGGCTGAGCCGTCAGATGGATGTGATCATACGCCCCTTTAGCGGCTCCAGCGGTCAAGGCTATGAGATTAGGCAAGTGAGTGGATGGTCCTTTATTTCTGGGGTCATCACCAACATCGACCAAAGCTGGAACACGGTAGAAGTCGCGTTCTTTTACCAAAGTCGGCAATTTGCAACTGGGAGCATGTTCCGCTACTAGAGACTGGAATATGTCGACAAAGTCGCAACGCCCAGAAAAAGGCCAACTCTGGATCGCATGTCCCCGTTGCCGCCAAAGAACGCTTTATTGGGACAACCCACTTCGCCCATTTTGCTCCGATCGCTGCAAGTTAGTGGACCTTGGCAACTGGGCCGATGGCAAGTACGCCATTCCCGTGAAGCCTGTTAGTGAAGGTGACCTTCAGGCCGCTGGGAGCGCTGGCGAGCCCGACGCAACCGATAGCTCCGACGAAAATATTTGAACGACTGCATCTCCTCAGTGCACCAATCTAATTTTTTATTTGACCCCCGATTTTTCTATCGTTTCAATCGTGGAGAGCGAAAAGCTTAAAGTAACTTTGCAGCCTGTTGGTCTCGGCATTGGGGCTTGGATTTGATGGGCGGCAAAAATAACAGCTGGCAACAGCAAGACAACAGGAGACACCGTGAACAAAGCAGAATTGATCGACAAGATCGCAGCTGACACTAACGTCACTAAAGCCCAAGTTGAGCGCATCCTAGATGTGACTCTGGATAACATCCGTAAATCAGTTAAAAAAGGTGACGAAGTGAAACTCGTTGGCTTTGGCACTTTCACAAAGGCTAAGCGCCAAGCTCGCACAGGCCGCAATCCTCAAACTGGCAAAGCGATCAAGATTCCTGCTGCATGGTACCCTAAGTTCCGCCCTGGTGCTGAATTTAAAGCAATGGTGAAGTAATTTACACTGGGAACTCTGTCGAATAAAAGGGATCAGCTGACTAGGCTGGTCCCTTTTTATTTGGTTCAAGGAGTTTGCGATGGCCACAGCCCGCTTTGATTCGAAAGACATTCGACGGATTGGCATGTACACGAGCGGGGGAGATGCTCCCGGGATGAATGCAGCTCTGCGTGCAGCCACGAGAATGTGCCTTCACCGAGGTCTCGACGTCGTTGGAATTCGGTCGGGCTACAATGGAATGATGTCGGGCGATTTCACGCCCTTGACCAGAGGCTCGATGGCCAACGTGATTCAAAGAGGGGGTACGATCCTCAAGACCGGTCGAAGTGCCGCTTTTATGAAGCCCGAAGGTCGGGCCGAAGCGGCCAGGCAACTAAAAAATCACGGCATCGATGCGTTGGTCTGCATTGGGGGCGACGGAAGTTTTCGTGGGGCCCATGCACTTTGGGAAGAGCAGCGGATTCCTGTCGTCGGTGTGCCCGGCACAATCGACAATGATATTTTTGGAACCGACAGCACGATAGGCTTTGATACGGCGGTGAACATTGCGCTTGAGGCCATTGATCGAATCCGAGACACCGCCGCAAGCCACGATCGGCTGTTTATCGTCGAAGTGATGGGTAGGGACTCGGGCTTTATCGCTCTTGATGTGGGTCTTGGCGGAGGAGCCGAGGAAATTTTCACGCCTGAAAATCCGGTGGTGATCGAAACCGTGGTGGACCGTATAAAGGCCAGCATTGCCAAAGGTAAGCTTTCAAGCATTCTCGTAGCAGCCGAAGGCCAAAAACCCGGAAGAGCCTATGACCTTGCCGAGGCGATCCGAAAAAAATCAGGGTTTGACGCCAAAGTCTGTATCCTGGGGCATATTCAAAGAGGCGGTTCTCCAACGGCAGCGGACCGCGTTTTGGCAAGTCGACTGAGTGCCTTTGCGGTCGAAAAGTTGATTGAGGGTCATTGCGATTGCATGGCCGCAACCCAGGCGGGCGAGAATGCTTTAGTGCCTTTCGAAGTGACTCTTGCCCAGAAGAAACCTCTAAGGAGAGAACTCCTTAAACTTGCAAATATTTTGGCAACTTAATTTATTTAACTGGTGTATTTCGTAGCTGTTCCAATTCGTCTTCTAAAAACAATGTGAAAAGCGAACGGATTCGAGCAAGGTCAGGCTCGATTTTCAACAGGTCCTTTAAGTTTCCCATGTCGGCCCGACTAAACCCGCAGGGGTTAATTCCAGAAAACGCAATTGGGTCCGAAGAGAGATTGAGCGCCAATCCGTGATAGGTCACCCACTTCTTCACCGCAATTCCGATCGAAGCGACCTTCTTTGAATCCACCCAAACTCCTGTGTAGAGCCTTTCGTTATCCTGTGCTGAATCGCTGGGATCTATCGTGGAGTCAGGAGCTCGGCTCGCCTGTAAACCCAGCGCTCCCAGCGTCTCGATCATGGCCGTCTCTAAGGCACGCAAATATCCTTCGACGTTTCGCCCACGGCGCTTGAGGTCGATAATGGGGTAAATCACCAATTGATGGGGGCCGTGATAGGTGGCCCGCCCACCTCTTTGAACTTCAATGACCTCTCCGGTCCAATCTGTGACGTCCCCAACACGAGTCCCTCTTCCTGTTGTCACGACTGACGGATGGGAACAAAAGACGATCATCTCCTCGTCGGAGTCATCGGCAACTTTCTCAACACGTTCCAGCTGAAGTTCAAGAGCCAATTTGTAGGGTGTTAACCCCCAGTCTTCAGATCTCATGGACAGTTCCGAATCCTCCAATAAGTCGACACTTTGCGATTCGACACCGCTCAGCCGTGGGTCTTGGTTGAAGCGGGAGCACTCCGATTCGCAGCAATTGGTCTTTGAATGACATGTATTGCATGCCCCAATGCCGCTTCGGCTGCTTCCATCATGGTTTCGCCAAGAGTCGGATGCGGGTGTATGGTGAGGGCCATGTCCTCAAGCCTCGCGCCCATTTCAATGCCCAGAGCCGCTTCGGAAATCAGGTTACTCGCTTCTGGCCCGACAATATGGACACCGAGCACAACATGGTTTTTTGCATCCGCAATAATCTTCACAAATCCGTCAGTTTCCATCAGTGAAACCGCTCGCCCGTTAGCCCCGAAGGGAAACTTGCCAACCATCAGATCAAGATAGCCTTTTTGCTTACATTCCTCTTCGGTCCAACCCGCCGAAGCGATTTCGGGATCCGTAAAAATAACCGCAGGGACCGTCTTGGCATCAAATGCGCGGTTTTTGCCTGCAATAATTTCTGCCACCATGACACCCTCATGACTAGCCTTGTGGGCCAACATGGGCTGACAGGCAATGTCTCCAATTGCAAAAATATGGGGTAAGCTTGTTCGGCGTTGGGAATTGACTTTAACAAAGCCCTTGTCGTCAATCACGAGTCCAATTCCCTTGAGATTGCACTGGTCAGAGTTAGGCCTCCGCCCAACGGTCACCAATACCTTGTCTGCTTTGAAGATTTCAGCTTTTCCATTTATTTCGGCTGCAACCTCAACTTGATCGCCCACGCGCTTCTGACCCTTGGCCCTTGCCTCCGTGTGTATTTTGACTCCGCGTTTTGTTAAACGTCTCACCACAACCTGAACAGCCTCGGGATCAGCAACTCCAGTTAGTAGACCCTTGTTTGCTTCCAAAACGGTTACTTGCGACCCTAAATTGGACAAGTACCCTGCGATCTCAAGTCCAATGTAACCTCCTCCTATAACCACCAGATGTTTAGGAACAGTATCCCAATTCAAAGCTCCGGTGGACGACACAATCGTCTTCTCGTCAAACGGGAATCCCGGGATTTCAATGGGACGGGACCCCGTCGCCAAGATAAAATTTTTGGCTTGGATCGACTTTGCCCCATCTTTGGTTTTTACGGTTAACTCCGTAGAAGATTTGAAGCTGGCTTCACCGTCAATCGTCTCAACTTTGTTTCCTTTGAGGAGTTGGCTAACTCCTCCAGCCATTTTTGAGGTGACCGACTCCTTCCAGGAGCGAAGCTTTTTCATGTCGACTGCAACTGAACCGGCGAGGTTCAATCCCATTTCAGGGGCATCGTGTTTGATGCGATGTAAAAAATGCCCCGCGGAGATCATGGCTTTTGAAGGTATACACCCCACATTGAGGCACACACCACCGTAGTACTCTCGCTCCACCACCACCGTCTTCATACCAAGTTGAGCCGCTCGAATCGCCGCAACATATCCGCCGGGACCAGCACCAATCACGCAAACATCATAAGTCATTTTAGGACTCCTTCTGGATCAACTCTTGCGACTTACATGAGATCTAACATCAACACGCCAGGGTTCTGAAGGCGATGAACAAATGCCTTCAGGAAATTGGCAGCGACGGCCCCATCGATCAATCGGTGGTCCGCTGTGATCGTCACATTCATCATGTGGGCTCCCTTGACCTCCCCGTTTACAAAGACAGGCTTTTCGACAATTTTATACATGCCTAAAATAGCGACCTCAGGATGATTGATGATGGGGGTAGCGTAAGTTCCACCAACGCTCCCGATGTTCGTAATGCTGATGGTTCCGCCCTTCATTTCATCGAGCGCAAGTTTACCAGCGCGGGCCTTCTCGGAGAGCTCCTGAATCTCTTTACTAATCTGAAGAATGCTCTTATGGTCCGCATCTTTGATAACGGGCACAAGCAAACCTTGTGGAGTATCCGCAGCAAATCCCAGATTAAAGTTTTTCTTGTAAACAATTTCCTGCGCAACATCGTCAATACTGGCGTTGAACATCGGGAAATCGCGGCAAGTCGCAATCAGAGATTTCATTACGAACGGAAGATAAGTGACCTTCACGCCATACTTTTGGGCCTGATCCTTTAAAGAAGACCGCATGGCCACCAGTTGGGTCACATCGGCCTCATCCATCAACGTAAAATGAGGGATAACATGTTTCGCTAGCTGCATTTTCTCCGCAATTTTTTTGCGAACGCCTTTCATGGGCACGCGTTCTTCGAGAGCACCAGCCGGTCCTTGATAAGCAGGTCTTGGAATTTGCAAAGTTGTCTGGAAGCTGGGTTGCCCAGCGGCTGTCGCACCCGCTCCATTTGATTTCAATAGATCATCGCGAGTCACTCTCCCCGCAAGACCCGTGCCTTGAATTTGATTGATGTCCATATTCATTTCGCGAGCTAACCTGCGGGTACTTGGCGTGGCAAGTACTCGTGACTCGGCTACCGGTGGATACACTTCGACTGATCCTACTGTCGATGGACCGGGCGTTGCCGCTGGCTTCGAAGAGGCCGCCACCGCCGGTGCGGCTGGCTCTGGATTTGCCGGTCGAGTGACTGGCGCATCGCTAGCTTTGGCGGACTCCATCAACAATATAACTTTACCGATAGGTACGACTTCTCCCTCTTTTACCCGTAATTCCTTAACGGTACCGCCTGAAATAGCCGGAATCTCAACCGTGGCCTTGTCCGTCATAACTTCAGCCAGCGGTTGATCTGGCTTAACGTTTTCGCCAACCTTGACAAGCCACTTGACCAACTCGCCCTCGGTTACGCCTTCTCCAATATCGGGTAACTTCACCTCAAGAACTGCCATCTAAGCCTCCACTCCGGTAGATGATCGATTTTTGCTTTTGATTACGCCCTTCATAAAAAATTCTCCTGCGCGATAACTACTGCGAACCAGCGGACCACTGGCGACATAAAGAAAACCCAGACCCTCGGCAACATCTTGCCAAGATTTGAACTCCTCAGGACTCAAATACTTTTCCACGGGCAAATGTTTAGTCGTCGGTTGCAGATATTGACCAAAGGTAACCACGTCACAACCCACAGACCTTAAATCTTTAAGTGTCTGCAATACTTCGTCATTGGTTTCGCCAAGACCCAACATAATTGACGACTTCGTATACCGACTGGGATCGATTTCCTTAACGCCTTTGAGCACGTTTAGAGTTTGCCAATAACCCGCTCGAGGATCACGAACACGCCGAGTGAGCCTTTCTACGGTTTCGACGTTCTGTGCAAATACATCAGGTTTAGCTTCAACGATTTGACTGTAGAGCTCGCGCTTGCCTTTGAAATCGGGGGTCAGCACTTCCACAATCAACCCCGAATTCATAGACTTAATGGTTCTAATCGTCCGAGCAAAGTGGCCCGCTCCTTCGTCCGGTAAGTCGTCCCGATCGACCGACGTGATCACAACATATTCGAGTTTCATCTGCGCAATGGAGGCTCCGACCTTTTCGGGTTCGTCGTTATCGATCTTACCTCGGGGGTTCCCAGTCTTGACTGCACAAAATCGACATCCACGAGTACAGACTTCCCCCATGAGCATAAAGGTCGCAGTGCCTCCAGCCCAGCATTCGCCAATATTGGGGCAGCGGGCTTCCTCGCAAACTGTAACCAAACCTTGTTCACGCAACATGGATTTGATCTGGGTGTAGTTCTCTCCGCCTGGGGCTCGCACCTTAAGCCAATCGGGTTTGGGACTCGTCGCGGATTTGCGTGCGGGGGCCTGAGGCTCCGTGCTCATGGAAAACTCCTGTTGTTTCCGTCACTTCCGTCTTATCAGAAAGCGGGGCAAAGTCATCAAGCAATTGCCCGACCAAGAGGCCGTCCAGGTTGTGGAAGTATCTGATTTGCCTTGAGAATAAGGAATGCGTCGAGCCCTGGTAAGACTCCTCATTGGCTATTTGGTCTTAATGGCCCTTGGAGTGCTTTACTTTGAGGTGGATGGCGCAAATCGCCTTAAGATCTTTTTAGAGCGACGGCTGACTTTGGCCCTTGGTACTCCGCTCACCATCGGAAAAGTCGGAATTGATTACCTAGAACCGTTCACCTTAAGGCTGCAGCAAGTGGCCACTCAAAAGGGCTCCATCTCACTTGAAGCGAATCAACTCAAAATCCGTTTGCGACCCCACTTTGACTTGCCAAAAATAAAACCAAACATCGTCATCCAAATCTATCGCCCCGTCGTCGAACAAAAGCTTGAGTCTGCGAACCCTCAACTCCCGTCTGTTGCAACTCCTCCCGCGGTGGCTTCAAGCAGCAATCCCGCAGAAAGCTTATCCAGATTAAACTTAGCCCCTCCGCCGATGAACGTGAACGTTCCACAAAATTTGGATTTTCCTTTTCGATTCGAGATTTTCGGAGGTTCTTACCAGATGCTCTCAAAAGACGGATCGATCGAATTGTCCAGTATCGATTGCGAACTGGCTTCCAGTGGATTTCACCGAAAGTCCAATTTCAAACTCAAGGCGCAAGCCATACATGAACGGAATTTAGACGACGAGAAATCTCGATCTGTCACCGCGATGGAAATACAAACCGAAATCAAGTGGAACCAATCGGTACAAACCCTCGAGCTAAAACCCTTGACTGTAATTGCTGGTCCCTTCCAAGTCCGAGGACAATCTCACGTTAAGGCCGACGTTGGAGAGGTCAGTCTGCGCTTGGACTTGAACACAAAGGACATCTCGTCGTTACCTACGATGTTTCCAACAGTGCCCTTTGGGTCGTGGACTGGGGCGATTACGGGACAAATCACGGCCTCTCAAAGGTTTGGTCAGCCATTGGAGCTTACGACTCAAGTGGAGTCCTCCTCTCTCAACTGGCTTGCGGATTGGAAAAGTGAGGATCTGACCCTGACGGGGCCGGTTTCGTTCAACGGGAAATTGTCTTACAAACAAGGCCAAAACCAGTTGCCAAGCGGCACTTTTGCAGTCGGAGTTTCACTCGGCTCAGCTCTACTCAAATACCAAGATGTACTGGACAAACCCCCTCAAATTCCCTTGCAGTTTTCCGCCCAAGGAACTTTGAATGAAACTCAGGTGCAAATTTCTTTGGCGCGCCTGGATCTCGCCACCATCTCAGCAACAGCTGATGGTTGGATCGCCCTCGCCCCGAACAACTTGTCACAAATCAAAGTTTCACTGGCACCGAGTTCTCTCACAGGGCTTGAGCGCTTTATCCCGAGTGCCAGGTCTACGCCACTTCAAGGGACTGTTGCGGGTGCTCTACAAATCGAAGGGAGTCTGCATGATCCAGAAAAATTTAAAGCTCAAGTCAGAGGGCTTAAGGTGTCCGATCTCTTTGCAACTCTCGCCGTAGACCGCAAAGACGTGAAGATTGTAGGTCCGCTGAGGGGACACCTTGAAGTCGATGCTTCGCTCACAGGCGATAGTGTTGAAGCCGCCTTGGGAAAGCTAAGCCTCGACTTGACGGGACTTCAAATAAAGTCGACGGGTATCTTTCAGAAGCCATCAGCCGCGACTTTAAAGTTGCAGTCCAACATCCGAAAGGTTGAAAGCGGAATACAACTCGACTCCACCGCTCTAGAGCTTGCATCTTCACAACTCTTGGTCAGTGGCCTCATCAGAAACCCTAAACGACCTCACGCTCAACTGGAAATTCAAATCCCACAGGTCGACCTCAAGCAAATTTCAGAATTCTATCAGCCCCTAGCTCCCTTCGGACTTGAAGGGTTGGCGCAAGCACGTTTTAAAGTCGAAGGCACCTGGGATCGAGCTTTGGGGGTAATGAAATCCCCGATTCAATTAACCGGTGCGCTCTCGGGCCGAATCAAAAAAATTTCCACTCATTCGTTCTTGTCGCCCGCAATCGAAACGAGCAACCAGACTGCGCCCGAAAATAAAATTAAAGACGCGGGCTCATCGCAAAATAAAAAGTCGGAACCTAACTCGGCTCGCTCCTTTGTTGAAAGAACTCCGCTCCTTGAACGGCTTCGCGTGACCTATTCCGTCACGATTGACGAATTAGAACACCTGGAACTCGTCGGCAAAAAACTCAACATCAATGGCTCCGTCGACCGGGGCGCCGTTGCTTTTACAATTGCCGCAGGCTCACTATTTGGCGGATCTGCTGAGCTAAAAGCACAGGCTGCCCTTTTTGACGGGAACACACCCGTCAAATTTCAAACCGCCACCAAAGGTTTACGAATCGAGCAACTTTTGGATTGGGCCTCTCCAAATTGGAAGGGCACCGTGGCAGGTCAGCTGACTGGATCTCTGACTGGCGTAGCTCCGTATGTTCTTCAACCAGCTCTACTGGAGCGCATTTCGGTCCAAGGGCAAGCCGAGGTCGCTTCCGCGACGCTTGCAACCCTTCCGCTTCAAACTCTTATTTCGGATCGACTCAAGTCCATTCCCGGCGTCGTTCAGAGTATCAAAATGCCTTCGATCGTCCCGACAGGACAAATTTCAAGTAAGTTCAGCTTTGAGGGCGGAAAGGTTGATTTCTTGGAGCTGGTGAACCGCCATTCAGACGGCACTGAGGTTTCTCTGAAGGGACGAATTGGTCTTGATAAATCGATGGATATGACCGGCGACGCGAAGCTCGCCAGCGTGAACGTTGAAGGTCCGTTTCGAAAGGCCAATAGCGACGGCCAGGGGCGCCTCATCGTGCCTCTTGTCCTTAAGGGGACCTTGACATCTCCATCGCTTGAAATTGTGGATAGCGCATTGAAGGTGATGCTTCAAAAAACCGCCGAATACGAGGCAAAAAAGGCGGCGGCGCAATTGCAACAAAAGGCTCAGGACGAAGTCAAAAAGCAGGCTGAAGAGGCTACGAAACGAATCAAAAAGTCAGCCGAGGACGAAGCGCAAAAACTTCTCAGACGCATACTTGGTCCCTGAATTTCTATCGAAAAACCAAAGTCTTTGACCTTTTAAACGAGCAAGAGATAGCGTTCACGTTGCTGTATGAACTTACAGGTCCAACCCGCGACATTCTTGAAGAGGTACAAACGCTTTTTTGCGGATGTTCAATTGCCAAATGGAGAAATCGCGGTCGCTCATGTTGCGAACAGCGGTAGCCTTAAGACCTGTCTCTGCGAAAACTCTCCTTGTTTAGTAACTCACCACGCGGGATCTGACCGTAAGCTCAATTATAGCTTACGAGCTATCAAATCTCCCACGGGTTGGTCAGGCGTGGACACAAGTCTCCCCAATCCTCTCGTAGACGAAGCTTTATTCAAAGGTTTGATTGCGGATTGGTTGCCCTACCGTAATTTTCAACGCGAAGTGAAGATTTCAGATTCGTCTCGAATTGATTTCGTATTGTTTGGCCAACAAAAATCCAGAACCCCTGAAAGAGTTACGAAAGCTCTCAAGTTCCCAGATTATTTGAAATCGGTAAAACCCCTTCACTTTATCGAAGTGAAGAATGTCACTTATTTAGATGGTTCCATCGCGCAGTTTCCCGACGCGGTAACTGAGAGAGGGCAAAAACATCTGGATGAACTTATGGCTTTAACCAAGCAGGGGCACGTTGCCGAATTGGTGTTTGTAGTTCAACGAACTGAGGCTCAGAGCTTTGGAGCTTCACCCCTTGATCCTGTATATGCTCAGAAGTTTAAGAGGGCTTTGGCGGCTGGCGTCCGAGTGAAAGTGCTAAAGTGCGAAGGGTGGAGGGACGTGCAAGGCGAAGAAACGTTGCCGTTGAGCTTGGGCCACAAGGAATTGCCATTCGCGATCTAAACGGTGCTTTTTTGACTCAGATCAAACGCTCGTTACAGCGCGAACTAGTGCCGCCAACAATCCTGAGGCCAATAAGCTCACCGTGGTTACAAGCCTTCCCGTAACGTGAATCGGCTTTCTCATGGCTACCCCCTTTGAAACAGGACCTTTGCACTGCGCAACTGTCCTATCGGCGTCTACCCCGGAAATATTCACCAGGAAACGAATTACAAAACATTGAAAAATAGAAAGGACAAACTACGTCACACGTACCAAAATGGGCAAAACTGGTTCAATGCCCCTTATCGAGACGGAAGAGGCTTCCAAACCAGACCGGTGTGCCCCTTGTAGTCCCCGCGAGGACGATAAATGCGGTTGTTTGTCCACTGTTCCAAAATATGTGCGAGCCAGCCCGAAATCCTCGAAACCGCAAAGATGGGCGTAAAGAGATCAATTGGAATACCCATGCTGTAATAGACTGTGGCGGAATAAAAATCCACGTTAGGCAAAAGCCCCTTTTGACCTTGCATGGTATCGTCAATCAGCGTGGACATTTGGTACCAGTGAGGCTCCCCGATTTTCTTGGTGAGCTTTTCCGATAGAGAACGGAGAATTTTAGCCCGAGGGTCACCATTTTTGTAAACTCGGTGACCAAAACCCATAACTTTTTGTTTATTTGCAAGGGCTTCCTTTACCCAAGTTTGTGCTCGTTCCATGTTTCCAATGTCCTTGAGCATCCGCATAACTTGCTCGTTGGCGCCCCCATGCAGCGGGCCCTTAAGGGTTCCTATGGCACTTGTAACCGCAGAGTAAATGTCGCTTAAGCTCGATGCGGTCACCCGCGCAGAAAAAGCCGAGCAATTGAGCTCGTGATCCGCGTGAAGGATGAGGCAAACGTCAAAATCTCGTACCAGATCAGAGTCGGGTTCTTTGCCAAACAAAGTGTAGAGAAAGTTCCATGCAATGCCCTTTTCCGGTTTGGGTTCAATCAGCGGCTGGCCTGAGCGGAGACGCTCAAACGTCGTCACCAACAAGGGGATTGAGGCGGTCAATCGAACTGCCTTTTGTTTATTAGCGGCCTCAGACGTATCGTCAGCTTTAGAGTCCCATAAAGCCAAAATGGAGGTCGCAGATCTCAACCAAGCCATGGGGTGTACGCCTTTTGTAGGCAGCTTCTTTAATGCATCAACTAAATCAGTTGATAACTTCATGCTGGAAGATATGGAGCGACGGAGATCTTCAAGTTCGCTCGCCTTAGGCAAGCGGTCGTTCCAAAGCAAAAATACAACCTCGTCAAAACTCGAGTGAGCCGCGAGATCTTCAATCGTGTAGCCTCGATAACACAAAGTCGCGTCGATGATCGAAGAAATTTTTGTGGTACAAGCGACCACTCCTTCAAGCCCCTTGTCGACTGCTCCCGCAAAGATATCTGACGCCATATTGTTCCTTTCCAGACCCTGTACTCAAAAGTGAGTGCGCACTGAACTTCTGCTACAGAATCGGAGGAACTCAAAGGAAATTCAACATTTCAAACGCGAGCGAGTTTGATCACTTTATCTTTGACCACTGCAACAACGACCGTTGCATCGCGGTCGAACTGATTGGTTTGCAAATTCCGCTCAGCTTGGAAGAAAATCTCATTTCGAAGCTCGTGCGCACCGAGTCGCGAACCCCTGGATAAGATCTCTTCAATCCATCCACGACCCAAATCTGCACCTGCAGAATCTCGCATTGAGACAAAAAATGGTGAGGCCAGAACCAGATGATCAGAAGGATTAAGACCAATGACTCCTTCGGAGTATTTTGGATCCGCGGCGGCACCTATGGGCTGGTCGTGAGCCTCCAGAGCCGCAACCTTGCCCGAACTACTTTCTATTAGGTAGGTCGCGAGATTCCCTGCCTGGCAATAGGTCAACTCAAAGTTTCGACGATCCACCACACCGACAAAAACATGTACCGTATCTAAGGGCGCAACGGCGGGAACAAGCTCGACTCGCAGCCGATCTAAAATTTCTCGAGGAGAAAGTCCTTTTCTAGCCTGCACCTGGGAATAGAGTCTCATCAGGACCGAGAGAAAGAGTGCGGACATCGTGTGCCCTGAGGAACTTGCGAGCACAATTGCAAATCGAAACTTGTCCTCGAGTTCAAAGATATCGAAGTAATCGCCCCCTTGAACAAGGCTTGCCCGAAACTTAGTGCTAAACTCAAATCCAGGAATGTTGGGGAACTCAGATGGGATTAGAGCTCTTTGTAACGCGTGAGCAAGCTTAAGCTCCTCCGTAATCCTCAGCATGATTTGCTCGACCCGACCGGTGAGGTCGTGGATACGATTCTTAAGCTCCTCGGACTCTCGATTTTTACGATCAAGGTGAAGCTCGAGCTCGGCGACACGACGCCTTAACGCTTCGGAGTCAAGATACTCGCTCACTCATTCTCCCTGATCGAGCTGCGATGAGCTCCGGCCCCACCAAGGGCCACTGTTTCTAGAGCCTGCATATCGTTAAATCCCTGGGCCAACTCAACAAAGTTCAGCACTCCGGTGTACACCTGAACTCTATCTGTTTGAGGCGAGTTTTGGCGCGCAGCAGGGGAGTTTTCTCGACGAAGGTCGAGAAAACTTTTGAGAGAGACGCGACTTGAGGGAAATGGGCGTCGAAGTGCGGTCTTGAGAGCCATCAGCGAAGGTAAATGCACTTGAGCAAATCGTGCGGTGGGGTAAGCGGACCCAAATCTGAAAGCATCTAACCGCAGCTGTTTTAGATTGTTCTTCGCAACGTCTTGCACTGGCCGAACCGCCTTCAAGTAATCGTAATCCGTCTTACCGTCACATTTCTCAACGACAAGAACTCGCTCATGAAACGAAGCAAGGCTGAACAGGCTCTTCCAAGGAAATTTCCCACAGTACTCGGCAATTTGAGGAAGAGGTGTTGGCTCGTAACGAGCCGAAATCTCCCAAACCTGGTAAGTCCATCCAAGACTCACCAGCAAATCCAGATAGCTCCGATCAACTTGGGAGCGGCGATCTTGATCCCCGTAAAATGACCTGATCGCTTTTTGTACTTCGTCTCTGAGGCCCGATAAGGTCGAGATGAGCGGTTTGGTCTCATCGTCCTTGTCCCTCTTAAGCTGTTCCTCTAGAACCACACGTAACCCTTCCGAAAAAATTTGCGCTGTTCGGCCCCTCCCACCCTGCAACGCGCCCACATCGGAACCCTTCAAAAATTCGTGTGCAACGACTTGGCCCAACTTCTCTCGAACTTGCTCTTTTGAAAGAGGTTGAAAAGAACTTCCAGATCGAAGCCCTCGTGAAATAAGGGCTCGCCCCGGTATGGGGGCGCGGTGGGATGCACAATTCGCGGTGGCCATTAAGCCTACACCGAATGGGTTGGGCTTAGAAATTCCTTGCGAGCGAAAAAAACCTCGCAAAACCTCCTGAGTCACATCTTTGCAAGTCGAGCCAGCAACCGAGAGAGTAGCCCTGCTGGGTTGATTAGCCCTTGCTTCCATCCAAAGGCGATTCAAGTCATGAGTTAAGGCCGTAACCGTTGGCAAAATGTTGCGGGCACGATGATCGACGGCCAAAGGAAGATCGAGGTTTCTACTCGGCGAACACGGCGGAACGCGCCAACCCATTTGGCCATCCAAAATGTCTAAACTCTCGACAGTAGGATCTTCTATACAGGCGCGACCATTAATGGCCGGTACATAAGAGACCGCCCATAACACCAAGCCTACGCTCACCCAAAAGCCCATAAGCCAAAGATTGTGCGAGAAACGACGCTCCATAAGCACTGCTCAAGCAAAAATGAGGCCCTGCAACGCCCAAAGGTTCGCTCTGGGATTTTGGGACTTCCCAACTGAGATTTACCAACCTAACCTTGAGGAATGCTCCATAAATTATCGACTCGAGAAAAGGCATATAAGATCAATCAAGATGCCGCTATTTACGGTACTTTTGCAGAGATCGGGGCGGGTCAAGAGGTCGCCAGAAACTTTTTCCAGGCGGGTGGCGCTTCTGCCACGATTGCAAAAACCATTTCAGCCTACGATATGGTTTTCTCGGACTCTATCTACGGAGCAGAGGAGAGTAAGCGGTACGTCTGCGAAAGCCGTCTCTTGAAAATGCTCAATCATGAATACCAACTTTTACAGGAACGTCTGTCTGAGAAACGTCCCAGTGACACGACTTTTTTTGCATTCGCCGACACAGTTGCTGCTAAGAGTTTTAAATCTAATCGGGATTGCCATGGATGGTTAGGTATCAGGTACCAAACCCGACCTCAGGGGCCACAGAACGATATTTTACTTCATGTGAGAATGCTCGATCAGCGTAATTTTTTACAAGCTGAGGCCATCGGAATTCTGGGAGTGAATTTGGTCTACGGAGCTTTTTATCTTCGAGATTCCCCTGAGCTTCTTGTGGAATCACTTTTGGATGGACTAGATCAGCGGCGCATCGAAATCGATGCTATTAAATTCTCTGGGGCTGATCTGTCGCACATCGACAATCGATTAATGGGCTTGAGGCTCGTTGAGCTAGGCCACACCAGGGCCGTTTTATTTTTGCCTGACGGCTCAATGGAGCTCCCTGGCGAGACGATGTACGGTAAGGACATCTTGATCCAAAGGGGATCGTACCGGCCATTCACTAACCTGAGTTTAGACATGTTGGATTGTGGCCTAAGAGCGTTTAAGCGCGAACGAGGAGTTGAGGCCGATCGTGTTTATCCGGTTCTTGAAATTCATATGGATAACTTAATGGCCACGGGCAAACTTGAAAAGGCCGACTTCTTGGCCCGGGTCGATCTCATCAGTGCCTTAGGGCACACCGTACTCATTTCGAACTACCCCGAGTACTTCCAGCTGATTGGAAAGCTTAAGCAGTCGACGAGTGGCCATGTGGGCTTAGTTATTGGCGTGGGTCACATGTCGGAAATTTTTAGTGAGCAGCATTTTCGAAATTACGAGGGTGGACTACTTGAAACTCTGGGAAAACTGTTCAACGGTGGAAGAGTAAAGGTTTTTGTTTATCCCGCTCACACGCTTTCAGTTACCCAACCGGCATTTTGCCCTATTGGTGAAGAAGAGAATCTCTACACTGCTGAAAACTTTGAAATTCCTTCGCACATGGATGAGCTCTACCGCTGGTTTGTAAAAAATGATCTGGTAAAAGACCTGACGGATTTTAATTCAGAAGTTCTCAAGATAGATTCCCGCGAGGTATTACGACAGATCCGTAACGGTCAGTCGGAATGGACTTCCTTTGTGCCGCCAAAGGTTGCGAACCTCGTGAAGCAAAAGAAACTCTTCCAAACGGAGTAATCTGAATTTGATTTAGGTCAATTTTCCGAGAGGGATCGACCGAAACGAGTATGTAAAACAACTAGTCAATTTGGACTGTTTATAGCCGAGATCAGTCACCTCAGCCATAGTTTTGTTTATTGGGCTACGAATCCGATCTTTGGTGAGACTTTCAGATAACCTTTAGCCGCAGAAGACATATCACAAACGAGCCCAGTCGAACGAATTCGAAATGGGCACGAAGCTTGAATACTATCGTGCGCTGGAGAGAACCGTGAAGCGCGTCACTTTTCTGATTTTCATGCTAAGTAGCCTAAGCCTGAAGGCCTTCTCCGAACAGGTGGCCGTGGAGTCTGGCGCGTGCAAGCGCCTGCATAGCTTAGTTGGTGTAAAGCTCGTCGGCCATCAGGTACAAGCCCACGCTGGAACGACATTGGCTTTTCCTAACGATGTCAGTGCGGGAAAGTACAGGTATGTCGAACTCGAATCGCTGCGTGTTCTGAGCAGGCTCCCTGAGATTCCTGAGGATATGAGAAAAAGCGAAGTACTCTTACTCGAAGCCGAGGCCGCAAAACAATTTAAGAAGTCGTTCGAACGACGTGAAACGCCTTCGATCGAAATTCAATTCGCCGCTCTAAAAAGTGATTGCAGTCTCGGGGTCATTGCGATCACTCGTGACGTTCGGTACAACAGGTACGTTCCTGAATTACAGGAAAATCTCTTCAATAAAGTCAGAGTTTTGATTCAACCTTCAACAGGCGACAGTCGGTCTGTCACCCTTGTACCCGATCATCCCAAAGAACATGAATCGACCAGTTGCCCTGCTTGGTTGTTTGCTGCAACGCACTTAGCTCCTGAAATTCGAATCGGTTTTGGATCGGTCGAAGGTCAAATGGACCTGCGATTCCATGAAAAAATTGAAATTTCCAATGTTCAAACTACTAACTTCACCTTTAAAAAACCTCTCGTATTTGAGAGAACCATTCATGTCCATCGAGACATCACTCCGATCGGAAAAACCCCGGTTGTGGCTCATGCTTTGGAAGAAAAGTTCCGTCATTCACTAAACAAGAATCAGGCGGATTTTCTGAAAGATGTTGATTATGGACCGTTGAAAGTTTTTAGTGCAAATCCACCAAACAAAAAAACCTTCGATCAGGGCCAGTTACAAACGAAACTCGTTGGCCGCTCTACTGGCGACCAACAACCAGAGGACGAAGCAAGAAGAATCCGATTGCAGCAACAGGCCAGCAGGTTTTGCGCTCCGCCATCACAAGTTTTGTCAGCTTCGGTTGCGACCCGATAGTCCGCTACCACAAAAATCCGATGGCCCAGCTCTTATTAGGATCTCGGAACTCCAACTTGTCCAAGGCGACTTGGGAGTTTTCGACCAAGCCGCTTTCCCAACCAGTGGTTGATCTCAATAAGCTGCGCGAGATTAACTCCAGACTTGAGCCCCAGACCATCAAACAAATAGACGAGGTCCTCGGTGGCAACATTCCCCGCAGCACCTGGAGCATAGGGGCATCCGCCAACCCCTCCAACACTGGAATCAAAGATCCGTACACCGAGGTCGAAACCCGCCAATACATTGGCAAGTGCTGTGCCCCTGGTGTCGTGCATGTGCAGTGCGAGGTGCTTAAGTGGAACGTGCCGCGAGAGTGCTCTGAGCAGCTTTCGGACATCTCCTGGAGTTGCGGCTCCTATCGTATCTCCAATCGAGACTTCCCTGACCCCCATCTCAAAAAGTCGAGAAACAACGGATACCACATTTTTCACGGGAACTTTCCCCTCATAGGGACAATAAAAGGCCGTCGAAACATAGCCGCGTATGAACACCTTTGATTTACGAGCTTTCATGACCACGGGCTCAAATCTTGCGAAACTCTCGTCAATCGTACAATTGATGTTCTTTTTAGTGAACGATTCGCTTGCAGCCGTGAAAACAGCGATCTCCTGAGCTCCGTGCGCTCTTGCTGAATCATAACCCTTGAGATTTGGAACCAGGACACCCCAACGCACTTTTGGTGAAAACTCTTGCTTATTCATCCACTCGCAAACCTGTTGGGTATCTGCCATTTGCGGCACCCACCGTGGCGAAACAAAGCTTCCGATCTCCACACGGCGAAGCCCACTTTGATAAAGTTTTTTGATAAGGTCCAATTTGACATCTAAGTTTAAAATTTGTTTTTCGTTTTGGAGACCGTCGCGCGGCCCCATCTCGACAATTTCAACTCGACTCACAAGGTCCCCTCAAATCTCAATAGCAAATCCCCTAAACCCACTTGCTGACCCACGGCTACTTTAACCTCAATCACTTTTCCCGTTATACCGGCCTTAAGGTTGTATTCCATTTTCATGGCTTCCATGGTCAGAACAACCTGCCCCGCCTCGACGACCTCACCCTGCTGAAATCGAATACTTGTGATCTTACCGGGCATGGGCGCCCGTATACGAAGCGGATCTGCGGTTGAAGCCGATTTCGCCTTCCGACTCTGCCGGGTCGAAGTTTGATTCTCCACTCGCAGAGATCGGCCTTCCACATGGATCCACTGGTCCGTGCCATGCTTCAAGCTGTAGCCCGGATAGGACTCACCGCGGTGTAAAAACAAAATTCGTTGGTTTGTCCTCACGACTTTCTCCAAACGTCCAGATCACTTCGTCGCAAATCTTGATTCAGCACGCGGCCCTGGTTGACCTCGCCGGACTTCGAGTTAAAAACCAGAGACTTGTCTCTTGAAAACTCGGCAAACGCCCTCTCAAGTTCCGACAGAATCGGCTGGCGTGGACCTCGTACCGAGGGCTCCGACTGCGCTAAAAGTCCTTCGGGGAACTCCTGCTGAATGAACTGAATGCTCATCGTGCCGGCTTGCACCAAGGGATGTGAAAGAATTTGCTGTAAAAATGGAGCGTTAGTTTGAACTCCAAAGATCACAAGATCCTTAAGGACACAAATCATCTTCTGTAAAGCAGCTTGGCGGTCTGTGTCCCATACGATGACTTTGCCAATCATCGGATCGTAATGGGGTGTGATCACATCGCCCGGCTCAAAGCCCATGTCAAAGCGACGTCCCGGTCCCAAGGGAAGAAGCGTCTCCAACAAAAGTCCCGTGCTCGGAATTCCTCCCTGATAAGGGTCTTCGGCATAAAGTCGACATTCAATTGCGGCACCCCGTGGGCTGAGCTCTTCCTGAGTCCAAGGCAAGGGGCTTCCCTCAGCAACTTTAATCTGTGCTTTAACCAGATCCACTCCCACAACAAGCTCTGTAACCGGGTGTTCAACCTGAAGCCTGGTGTTCATTTCAAGAAAATAAAAGTCTGCTCCCTTGAGTAAAAACTCCACCGTTCCAGCTCCTTCATAGCCGACCGATTTTGCTGCGGCCACCGCTGCGGCCGACATTTTTTTGCGAAGCTCGGGCGTGAGCGAAGGTGATGGCGACTCTTCAATAATCTTTTGGTGGCGCCGTTGTATAGAACATTCCCGTTCATAAAGGTGAACCACATTCCCAAAAGAATCGCCAAAAACTTGAAACTCAATATGTTTAGCGCCTTCAATGTATTTCTCGATAAAAACTTGATCTGATCCAAACGCAGCGAGCGCCTCTCGTTTTGCGGCCGCTAGCTGCTCACCTAACTCCTGAACGTGTCGAACCAATTTCATCCCGCGGCCGCCGCCACCTGCGGCAGCCTTAATTATGACCGGCAATCCGATCTGCTGGGCTTCGTTCTGTAAGCGTTGATTCGACTGATCCTGACCCTGATAGCCAGGGCTCACCGGAACACCAGCCGCTTCCATCAAGGCCCTTGCAGAAATTTTATCCCCCAGAGTGCTAATGGATTTTGGGGACGGTCCCACAAATATGAGTCCCGCATCCCCTACGGCCTGTGCAAAAGAAGCGTTTTCGCTTAAAAATCCAAATCCGGGGTGTATCGCGTCGGCTCCCGCAGACTTCGCTCCCGCCAAGACCCGCTCGATGGAAAGATAGCTCTCCCCTGCTGAGGCCCCTCCGATGCAAACCGCTGCTGAGGCCATCCTAAAGGCCATAGAATCCCGATCGGGCTCAGAGTGCAAAAGTACACTTTTGATTCCTAACTCGTCGCACGCGCGGATGATCCTCACCGCGACCTCACCCCGATTGGCGATGGCGAGGCACTGGATCTTTCGCCTTTTGGCTGCCATCAAGGTCTCCAGGTCGGTTTGCGTTTTTCCAAAAAGGCTTTAAGCCCCTCTTGGCCCTCGCGACTCACGCGACGTTCTGCAATCAACCGGACCGTTTCACGACGAACTTCATCCCAGCTCGACTCCTCTTCGAAAAGCAAGAGTGACTTGAGCGCTCGGACCGCTTCGGAGCCATTGTTTTTGATGAAATCAACCTGCCCTTGCACGAAGTCCTCAACCTCTTCGGCCTCTCCGGAAAAATGAACGATCCCCAGACTCTGTGCTCGATCCACACCAAAAACCTCTCCCGTCAACATGAGCGGCCTTAAGTGGGAAGTGGTAATTCGTCTTTTAAAAAAACCGCTGATGATACTTGGAACCAAACCCAATTTGACTTCGGAGAAACAAAATTTAGTTTCCTTCTGGGCTCCCACGATATCTACGACGGCCAAAATTCCAAGCCCGCCACCCATAATGTTTCCGTGCACCTTTGCTACAATAGGCAGTCGACACTTGAGTATCGCCTCAAACATGGAAAACAAACGGTTTGCGTCGTCACAATTCTCTTCAAAACTAAAATTGACCATGGACTGCATCCACTTAAGGTCGGCACCGGCGCAAAAACTCGGACCCTCTCCAGTCAGAAGCACGCAGCGAGAATGAGGGTGTTGCTTTTCAAGATTAAAAAAAGTGTCCGTGAGGTTCTGAATCATCTCGGCATCAAAAGCGTTGTGAAACTCTGGTCGATTCAACCGAACATGTACGACACCGTTGGACTCTGAAACCGAAACAAAAGCCATAGGGTCTCCTTTTACATTCGATAAACGCCATGAGTTTTGGGTGCCCAGGCTCGATTCAGACTGCTCGAAATTCCCATCGCCAATGTACGCCTCGTCAGAGTCGGATTGATAATTCCATCATCCCAGAGGCGAGCTGTGGAGAAATAGGCCGAGCTCTCAATCTCGTATTTTTCCAAAGTGGGTCGCTTGAATTCTTCTTGCTCAGCTAAAGACATGGGCCTTTTGTCTCGAGCCATCTGTTCCATTTTAACTGTCAGTAGGACGTTTGCGGCCTGCTCCCCGCCCATAACCGAAATCTTCGCGTTCGGCCACATCCACAGTTGTCGAGGTTGGTAAGCTCGGCCACACATACCGTAGTTTCCAGCACCGTAAGAACCGCCAATGACAATGGTGAACTTGGGCACATGAGCATTGCTCACCGCCATCACCATCTTGGCCCCGTGTTTGGCAATCCCCTCGTTTTCGTACTTTCGGCCCACCATAAAACCTGTGATATTTTGAACAAACAGCAGAGGCACGTTCCTTTGTCCGCAAAGCTCGATAAAATGAGCTGCCTTCAAGGCACTTTCACTAAACAAAACACCATTATTGGCAAGGATCCCCAGAGGATAGCCCTGCAAATGGGCAAACCCACAGACTAACGTCGATCCATATCCTCTCTTAAACTCGTGAAACCTGCTGCCGTCTACAATACGAGCCAAAATTTCGCGGACATCAAATTGCTTTCGAGAGTCCTTGGGCAACACTCCCAAAATTTCTTCAGCGGGATAAAGAGGCTCTTCCACAGACTGTCTCACCAATGGAACACGCGCGGGCCGATTGAGATGGGCAACGATGGAACGACAAATCTCAAGCGCATGTTCGTCGTCTTCTGCTAAGTGGTCTGTCACACCGCTAATTTCAGAGTGTACTTGCCCTCCTCCAAGAGACTCGGCGTCTACCTCTTCTCCCGTTGCGGCCTTGACCAACGGTGGCCCGCCTAAAAAAATCGTACCCTTTCCTCGAACAATCACGTTTTCATCCGACATTGCAGGGACGTACGCGCCACCTGCAGTGCAGGACCCTAAAACCACAGAAATTTGAGGAATTCCAGCCGCCGACATTTGGGCCTGATTGTAAAAGATCCGTCCAAAATGATCTCGGTCGGGAAACACCTCGGCCTGCATCGGCAGAAAGGCCCCCCCACTATCTACGAGATAGATACACGGAAGGCCATTTTCCATGGCGATTTCTTGCGCACGTAGATGCTTCTTTACGGTAAGTGGAAAGTAAGTGCCGCCCTTAACTGTTGCGTCGTTGGCCACAATCACACACTCATTGCCGCAAATCACTCCGATACCCGTGACAATACCTGCCATCGGAGCCTGACCGTCATACATCCCCCACGCCGCAAGGGGCGCAAGTTCCAAAAAGTGGGTCCCTGAATCCAAAAGCTTCGAAATGCGTTCGCGAGCCGTCAGTTTGCCGCGAGCTTTGTGCCGTTCTACAGCTTCTTGCCCGCCCCCCTTCTGAACCAAATCCATTCTCTGTTGCCATTGCTCCAGTAAAGCCGTGTTGTGTTCAAGGTTTTCCCGGTAATCGCGATTACTGGTTTGAAGATTCGACTCTATCACTTCCACGATTTGAAGCCCTTAAAGGAGGTTTTTCGTTAGAGACAGGAAAACTCACTGTGAGAAAATTAGCCTCTAAATTCAAGCCCTCGACATACCATGACTCAAGGCGGTAGATCTGAAGTGGTGCTTAGACCAAAGATAAGATCACGCTCTGCGCAAACACCCTTCCCCGTTCCGCCCCCCTTTCGAACGGAATTTTTTGAATTGGGGGAGTCGATCCATTCCCTCTTCGAGGTCGCATCGGAAGTCGATCTATCACCTGCCCGACTTCAAGAATTAATCGACCTGGGCGCGATTTACGCTGACGGGAAACGTCTTAAACAAGACGGGCCACTTCCTACGGGATCAGTTTTGCGTATTCACTTTAATCCTAAACGGTACACCGATTTGCAGCTCGACATTCAAAAGCACGTTGTCTTTCAAAACGAGGATTTTGTCGTTTGGGATAAACCCGCTGGCCTACCCACACACCCCTGTGTCGACAACTGGATCGAAAATCTGCAGGAGGCTGGCGCAAGGGCCCTTGGAAAGAGGCTTTGGACCACCCATCGACTCGACCACGCCACTCAAGGCCTCGTGGTCATGGGGTTCAACCGAGAGTTTGCTGCCCAATTCAACAGGGAACTGCAGTTTGGCACTGTAATCAAAGTTTATGACGTGTTGACGGCGGCGAAGCCTCCAACTGGTTTATGGATCCACCACATGGTGGAATCCAAGGGTTCGCCAAAAGTCGTTTTGAATGCCCCGTCAAATATTACAAAGCCTTGCAAGCTATTGGTTCTCTCCACCCGTGAGTTCGAGTGGACACCCGGTATAGCCAAAAAATTCTATCTGAGCCGGGTTCTGCTACTCACAGGAAGAACTCATCAAATCCGTGCTCAGTTTGCCCATCAGGGATTTCCTCTTTTGGGAGACACACTCTATGGAGGCTACGCCTCTTCTCAACAACCCACCTGCTCTCTCAAAGCTCAAACTCTGATGTTTTCTTTTCGCCAATGCCCCTATGCGTTTCATCTTGCTTCTCTTTCGAGGGTCGAGGAGCCCCTAAACGTGGACCGGCTTGAGCGAAGTCTAAAAACGGTGCTGAACGTGGCAGAGGGGAACCAACTCAAGTGCCCTACGCTGGACAACGAAGTGTTGGCACAAATCAAATCAATGTTAATATGGCTTTCGACGTTGCCAAAATCCTAGAATCCCGACCGTCGTGAGGGAGGTCCGTATGAAGAGTCTTGTTGGAATACCCCTGATTTTCATAGGTATGATTTGGTCTTGGAATTCCACGCAGAAAGAAGAGCCCGTGGTTTTTACCCATCGAATGATCCAAAATGAGTTGGCCATTTTTATTTCGGACTACATTAAACAAAAAGTTTCTGGCTCTCAACCTGTTGAGTTTCAATCGATGTGGACTGAACTTCTACCCTCAAAGCAAATTCGAGCCCACTTTCGCTATCGTTTCGAAACGGCAGCTGGAGAATCGGGCGAAGCACTGACGATGAAGGGGTTTGCGCTTCTTCGTCCTGAAAAACAAGATGACTCCGGTAACGCGGCTTCTGTTGCAACCGAATGGTCATTGGATCATGTAGAAATTGAAAACGAAGTCGTTGATTTTAAGGACGGTTCCCGCATCGAAACGCCCAAGTCTGCCATTAAACAGTAATGTTAAACCTCGCCAACAAGTCTGTTGTGATTGATGCCGAAGGATATTTGATTTCTGAGGGTGTGCGGCTTCACGACCTCGAGTTCGGAAATACGATCTTAAATAATATGCGTCGGCTTGAGTCAGGAGCGGTTGTTGTGGAGTGGGAAACACAAAACTACTTGGTTGAAGCTTTTGACCAACCCCATGTTGCCAGCAACCTTTCCATCGAACGATCTTCCAGCGGCTTAAAGTTTTGGCTTGAGTTACCTTATGAGGTCCGAATCGGCTTTGACCCTTCAGCATTTTGTCTCGACGATTGGGATCGAATCATGGGGATCGGCCACACCGGTATTCCCTTTGTGCTATCGCGCGCAGCTCAGGCTGAGCTTTTTCGCTTGGCCGACGAACTTGAAGACGATCGAATCTGCTTTGACGGAAAGTGGTACGAAACACCCTACTGGCTGAGTGAGTCCAAATCGATGAACGAGTCCAAAACTGAAGCCCGACTGGAGGTTGCGGAGCCAGCTTTTTGGAACGAAAGCTACCTTGAGACAACAACACCGGGTTGGGACCTCAACGGACCTCACCCGGCGCTGGTTTCATCGATCCCTCAGTTAAAGCTTCCGGTTTCACGAATCGCAGTCTTGGGGGCTGGCAAGGGTCATGATGCTGCCTACCTTGCAAACCTCGGTCATCGAGTCACTGCCGTTGACTTCTCTTCAAATGCATTGGCAGACGCGAAAAATCGATACCCCGCGAGTGCTCATTTGGTCTACTCGCAAGAAGATGCCCTGAGTTTCGGAAAAAAACATCGCGGCCAGTTTGACCTTGTTTTCGAACACACCTGTTATTGTGCGATCCCTCCACGAAATAGATCTGATTTAGTTCAGAGCTGGAACCTTGCGCTTAATGATGAAGGTCGACTCCTGGGAATCTTTTTTGCAGTTTACAAAAACCCTGGTCCAGCATTTGGGGGTTCGGAATGGGAAGTTCGCGAGCGCCTTAAGAAGGCCTTTCATCCCCTTTACTGGACGCGTGTTAAAAACTCCCCTGGCAATCGAAACGGACAGGAATTGCTTGTGTTTGCCCAAAAAAAGAAGGGAGCATCCTCGATTTGAAGATGCTCCCACATGGGCCGGGCTTGCCAAATCATAAGCCGGATTCTGTCAACTTAGGTCACAGCCGACTCTGTAGACCTCAGTGGAGAACCATTCCTCTGGGAATTCTTTCGCAAGAACCCTCAAGCGATCCTACCCGGAAGCTTCGTGCTGGCCGCACTCAAACGCTTCCCTATTTGATCTTGCTCCGCGCAGAGTTTGGCTGCTTTCACTCCGCCCGCTCCCCTGAGATCTCCCGTTCCCAACCTCAGGATCAATGCTGCGGACCTTCTCTCTGTTCCACTGTTCCTCGCAAGACCTGATCCAAAAAAGCGTTACGTCTATAAGCTTCAGTTGGGTTCAAACCTTGCGGAGGGACGTTATCCCTTGCGCTGCCATGTGGAGTCCGGACTTTCCTCGCTTTCGCGCGATTCTCTCATTGGCGAAGGCAAACTATCACTTTCGGATCGTGGGCTCAAGCCTCAGGATGGGATGGGCAGGCGCTAGTGCTAGGGTTAGGGGGCTCGCTCACTAAGGGATGTGAGAGCAATTTTGAAAGAGTAGAACCAAGCTACCCAACGTGAGCAAAAATAGTGTTCCTAAATCACGCGCCACAAAGGCATTTCGGAAGGATTCCCGCCAATCTTCAACTCATGTCGGTTGTCTCAAAACGACACAGGCATAAAGGCTAAGCGGCTAGTTTTAGTGGCCGTGTAAAAAATCGTGACCAGCGCCTCGGCCCCGTTGTCGGAGTGAAATTGTGGATAACTGTCTACTGTGCATACTATGTAAAAATAGGCGAAGTGCAGCGAAATGCATACCTTGAAAAAAGAGGAATTTGGTAGCCAGACCCGTAGGTCTCCAGAACCACCAGAAGTGCATAAAACTATTAAGCTTTTTGGGCGACTTGATCAAGGCATTTCCGAAAAAATCGTCAAACTCTATCAAAAAGGGCTGTCTTTTTCAGAAATCAGAACCCAAACGGGAAAGGCCAAAAGTACGATCCAAGCCACACTCAAGAAGGCCGGAATCGAACGACGTCCTAATCTCTCAAGAAGTGTGACGTCGCACTGGAGCACTCCAGGCAAGAGTAACATTCGCCCACCCTACGGCTTCTGTTATTTTCAAGGCAAGGTCGTAGCCGATCCACGCGAGTACGAAAATCTATTGCTGATTCATCGGCTTTGGAAAGAGTTGGTGAATCCAAATAGCATTGCAGACCGCCTTAATGCGAAGAAAATCGCCCCACGAAGCGCATCGGCCTGGAACCGAAATTCCGTCGTCAACATCATAAAACGATTTGAAACTAAAACGATCATTCTCAAAGGAGACAAGTATGAACTTCGATAAGCTTTTTTCTTGGGCAGCAGGCATCGTCATCGCGGCGGCTCTAGCGGGAAATCTGGATTCCCTTCAACATTGGATCTTGATTGCGCAGGTAAAGACCATCAACGCTTCGAGAACATCTAATTGGGGATCACCACGATTTTTTCAAGAGCGACAATTTACCAATTCAGAAATAGTTCTTCCTCTAAATTTAAAAACTCTGAAAGGAAACCGCACAACTAAAGCCAAGAAGTGACTTTATTGATTGAAAGATTTTAAGTCTGAAAGCTAATTGCTACAACAAGAGAAAAAGTAAGGGAGAGGACCAATGCATATGTAAAAGCAGCTAGTTTAAAAATCGTTTTGAGCCGATTCTCTCCATAAAAAACGCGAAACGATCGGTAGGCATATAAAATAATGACAACGATGAGACCATTATTGATGAGCTCACTAGTTCCAATTGAGACAGGATATAGACCAAGGACTAGGAATAAAAGTGCAGCCATAAAAAATGTTACCGAGAAGACGAGATGCTCTTCAAAAATACTTTTTGGATAAAGCGCCGAAAGTAAAATCGCTGAAAGCGGAATCAAAAAGAGCAGAGCCTGGGCAGCATGAGCTACAACCCCGTAGCGAATGACATTCTTTTTTTCCTCATTAGACATGTTGTCGAGAAGCTTAAATTTCTCGTCTACTTTCCGAATTCCGATTGCAGATTTTAATTCCCATTTTTGCTCAGCGGAAGTTCGAATCTGAAGTCCGATCCACGAAGCTTGAACCTGCATACCTGGCACAAGTCCAAGCAGAAGGAAAAATAAAAGGCTTGAGAAAAAATAAAGCTTTACGGGAGAATAGTAACGCTGCCGGCGGCCAGCGCAGATGTCTTTTGCTAGCTGACCTGGCTTTAGGAAAAGAATTTTTAAAGTTAAAAGTGCCCGATGGTCAAAACCAACAACCTTTTCAAAGAAATCCGCAAGAAATGACTTCAATGTATGTAGATGAATGGTCGCATCTTGGCCACAGTGATAACAGAATTTTCCGATCAGCTTCGTTTCGCAGTTTAGACACTTTGCCATAATTTTGACATCAGAGCTCATATTGAAACTCACACATAAAGTTCAACCATTTCTCGAGCACGGCTTGAAAAATCAGAAGGATCGCCAATAACATCGACGTTTCCGATCCAAGAAAGCTTTGCTTTTTTCTGTTTTACTTTTTTAAGCGACCGTATATGCGCGACGAAGTTATCGTCATCAATATAAGCTGACTCTCGAGGAGGCGCATATTGGATTTTAAAAAGCTGTACGGTCAATTTCGCTTCTGCTGCGATTTCAAAAATTCCTTTTTTCCAATTTTTTGCTTCTCTTAGCTGTGTCGTTCCGGAGGGAAATACAACCACACCGAGATCAAATTTAGACTGCAGACGGTTAATGATTTGTGTTCGGGCAGACGTCCGATCGCTGCCAGCATTCCTGGAGACAAAAATGGTACCTGCAAGGGAAATCATTGCGCCCAGGAGAGGCCATTTCCTTAAATCATCTTTAGCAACGAAGATTGCATTGGGAAAGGCTGAAAAGATAAGAGGGATATCAATATAGCTGATGTGATTTCCAACTAAGATTATTCGACCCTTTTGAGGAGGCTTGCCTGAAATTTCGATCTCGTATTCCAAATACCTCAGTACCCAATCAGCCCACAATTTCTTTAGCTTCGTTTTGCCCTTTTCATTTACCAACAGAGATCTGAAGGCATAGAATCCGGTTTTTAAGATGATCGTTACGAGAGGGTGAATCATTAAAAGTTGCACCCTTTACTCTTTATTGCGGGCATGCTTTTCTAGGAGGTCTTGATTGAGTTTTTCAAGATCGAAAGTTGCTTTTGAATTCTGAGCAAGTTCTCGTACAGCTTTTCCAAGAGCTTTTCCGGCTCGATCATAGTACGCACATGCTCTGCAGAGGCTTAAATGAAGTTTCAATCTTAACCAACTCAGCCAAGCAAGCTTACCAGTGTCGGAGAGATTCATTTGTTCAACCGCTTCTTTGCATGTCATGGCAAGCGCTACTCCTTCTTGAGGACTATATTTGTAGTAAAGGTCATGCCAAATTTCCCTTATTCGCTCTTTCATAGCTTAGACGTGCTCCACATAGGACTTGCCTTCAAGGCATTTTCGAAGCTTATCCTTCGCTCGGAAAAGCAGCACTCTTAAGTGAGAGACATTAACCCCTAATACATTACAGATATCTTCCGAATTTTCTTCCGCAACCTCTTTCATTACAAAAGCAGCCATTTGTTGCTCACTTAGGCCCTCCATACATTCTTTAATAAAATCAGAGGCCTGGCGCATTTCGGTGATCTTATGGGGGTCTGAAGGAGCTACTTTCCACCATCCCTCAGCAGTAAAGGCGTCGTTCATGAACTTTTCAGAATCTTCCTCTGTGACAAACCGCCTCTGGAGCCTTCGATGCTCTCTGATTTTGTTAAATAGAATTCCGCAAATGAAGGTCCGAATTTGCGAGCGACCTTCGAACTTTTCGATATTTGAAAAGAATTTTTCCCATGTTTGATGAATCAACTCTGAAACGTCATCTTGAAAAATGCCATTAGCCATGCAAACGCGAGTTA
>FRDC01002537.1_pt3 | contig 73592 bp, 68 predicted proteins | sample 1106171 | NCBI WGS metagenome assembly FRDC01 (sample SAMEA3930566, study PRJEB13176) | freshwater metagenome | biome: Drinking water system; feature: drinking water; material: water | place: Singapore | collected 2014-12-20 | reverse complement strand
GTGCAGCGCGACCTGCTGCCGCTGGTCGAAGGCACGTCGGTCAGCACCAAGCACGGCATCGTCAAGACCGACCACATCCTGTTCATCGCGTCGGGGGCCTTCCACCTCGCCAAACCCTCTGACCTCCTGCCCGAGCTTCAGGGGCGCCTGCCGATCCGGGTCGAACTGGAGGCCCTGACGCGGGACGACCTCCGGCGCATCCTGACCGAGCCCGAGGCGAGCCTTGTACGGCAGTATTCGGCGCTCCTTGCGACCGAGGGCGTAAACCTCGCCTTCGCGCCGGACGGGATCGACGCGCTCGCCGACGCGGCGGCCGCCGTAAACGCCTCGGTCGAGAACATCGGCGCCCGGCGGCTCCAGACCGTCATGGAGACCGTCCTCGAGGACCTCTCCTTCACCGCCCCAGACCGGGCGGGCGAGCGGGTCGTCATCGACGCCCCTTACGTCGAGGCGCGGATCGGCAAAATCGCCCGGAACGCGGACCTGTCGCGGTATATTCTGTAGCGCGTCAGGCTTATGGGGCCGTCGCCCGTGTCCTCCCCGCCACATGAGGGCTCCGGGGCTGGCCTTTCCGTTTCGTTAACGCCGGTCTAGACTTTCGCCCAAACGTGGAGTGGGGCGGGTAGCCATGGCGGACGGTTCGCACGGCGGCCAAAAACAGCGCGTCAGGATCGCTTATTCTGGCGAGGAGCGCGGCTTCGGAGCGGGCGCGGTCGAGGACTTCCTCCAGAAGGCGCAGTCTGTCGGCATTTCGGACGGTGGCACTGACGCCGTGTCGGGCGCGCGGCCGCAGGAACTCGATCGTAACCGCGCGATGCGGTCCTACGAATTCGGCCATCCGACCAAGCAGCCGCTCCGGACCAAAGAACAGGCGCTGATGGCGGTTAAGGCCCACACGGCCGATTACGCCATCGTTCCCTTCTACCACCCGCATTACGGTTACGATTACGAGACACTGCGCGCGCTCGCGAGCCAGATCACGCTCTTTGGCGTCGAACAGATCACCAGCGAGACCGAGTATGTCCTGGCTGTCTATGAGCCGCAGGTGCTCGATTTCGTGCAATCTTCTCACCCTGGCTCGACGCTGTCGCTGCTTATGCGCGGATCGGGTCGTCATCTCTGGTCTCGCACCGGCGACCCGGGCGCCGAACTGACGAGCGGCGTTCCGAAAACGCCGGATGGCGGCACGATGCTGTTCCAGCAGCAACAGGCGATGTTGCGCGATCGGGTCGAGACTGTTTTCGCATCGCCGGTCGCCGCACGCGCGTGCAAGTCGAAACTCGATGGCTTGCGGCAGGCGGGCGTCCTTGTGGAGGAAACGCTGGAGGCGATCGAGCCGCATCGCGATTTCGCCCGCCGGGTGCGAGACGTGCTCGACCATTCCCGCCAGACGGCGACGACGTTCGACTTCACCTCGGGCGAGTCGCGGATCCAGTCCGTCATGCCGAACACGCAGGCGCAGGCGCGAAAGCTCTATGGCGTCGTCGTGCCGCGCGAGATCGCGCAGGGCCCGGAATATTTCATCATCGACGAGAAGTTCGCCGACGCCGACCCGGCGAAAACCCGCTTCATGGCGGTTGAATACAGTCCTGACTTGACGCGGTCTGAAGACGCCTACCGCACCACCGACGCCAAGACGCGCTACTGGATGCGCCGGCTTCTCAATGTCGCCCATGATGGGCTGCACGCTGCCCGCAAGGCTGGTGCCGAGCTGACCTTTACACCCGGCGGCGCTCTTCTCGCGCTCGCTGGCCTCCTCTTCGCCGGCATCGGGTTCGCTGGCATTTCAGGCTGGCGCGGCGTGCCCCTCATTCCGGGCTCACCCGAATTCGTGGCGATGGCGGACGCAGCGGCGCTTGTGCTCGGCGTCGGCCTTACGCTGATTGGCTTCGGACGCTTCCTGAAGAGCGAGAGCGGCGGCGCGCATGACATGAACGGCATTCGCGTGCTCCTCGCTTTCCAGCGCGCGGGGACCGCCGCAGCGATCGCCGACGTCGAGAACTTCCTCCGCAATTTCGGCGTCCGGCATCAGGTCGTGCGCATCGACGAGGACAGTGAGCGCAACGCGCCCGCCGGCGCCGTGCTCGATATCGAATTCATGTGCGACGATCTTTACTGGAACCTGTCGCGCCGCCTTCGCGGTTCGGTCTTGAACGGCGCCTTGAAAAAGGCGTTCGCCCGCTGGAAGTCGCGCGGCGTGCTCGTCCTTGCGGCGATGCCCTTCGCACAGCCGCAGATGCCGCCGCACAAGCGGCGTCACTGGCTGTGGGACGTGCCCAGCGAGTGGATTAAGGATTTCGGCGAGACGATGTTCATCCGCCTGTCGCGCATCCTCTTCTACCTGCTTCCCGTCGCGGCCGCTGCTTATGGCGTCTGGGTCCTCATGGGCGGCGGGAAGTAATCACCGCAGAATGCTTGCCGGCGATACGCGGGGCTTCAGCCCCGCGTTTTTCGTTTCAAAAAGACGTAAAACGCGCCGGCGCCGCCGTCCTTCGGCCTGGCGGTTGCGGCGCGGGCGATGGCGCCGCGCAAGGGTTCGGCCTCGATCCACTCCACAAATTCCCTTCGGATGACGCCGCGCCCCTCGCCGCCAGCGTGTGCGCCCTTGCCGGTGATGACGAGGACCAGCCGCAGCCCATCCTCCCGCGCCTTGAGGATGAAGCGGATCACGCGGGTATGCGCCGCCGCCGCAGTCAGCCCGTGAAGATCAATCCGGGCCTCGATCGGGATGAGGCCCTTCGCCGCCCTCCGGTCAACTTTCGGATCGCCCCCGCCGAGGACAGGCGCCGCCTTCCGCCTTGATGGAGGCGCGACAGTCGGCGCCGGCGCAGCGGGCGATGCGCGCCGTCGCGTCCCCGACGCCGGAACTGGCGCCGGCGCTTTCGGCGCAGACCGAGACCGTTTCTTAGCGGGCTTAACGTCACGCGTGACGCGCGACCAAAGCTCTTGCTCCTCGCCCGACAATTCCCGCTTCTTCACGGCGCGCCGTCCTTCGGCAGCCGGGCGGCGAGCGCTTTCGGCAGCAGCAGCGTCATCGTCCCCATGCGGTTGAAGCCGCCGGCGACGGCGCCGGCTTCATCACCTGACCCGACATAGATGTCGCCGCGCACGGGGCCCTTGATGGCGCCGCCGCGGTCCTCGGCGATCATCAGCCTGCGGACAGGCTCTTCGCCGTCGATATCGACGAATACCGGCGCGCCAAGCGGGGTGAAACGCGGATCGACCGCGAGGGATGTCATCGGCGTCAGTTGCGTGCCGGCTGCGCCGAGGGGCCCGAGCGCCGGATCGGGAAGATCGTCGAGCCGCCGGAAAAAGATGTAGGAGCGGTTTGATTCGCGAACCGCCGCCGCCTCTTCGGGCGGCGCGGCGTCGAGCCAGTCCTTGATCGTCTGCATGCTGACCGTCTCACGCGTCAGCGCGCCCATGTCTATCAGCGTTCGGCCGACCGGCGTGTAAGGGTGGCCGTTGTGGCCGTCATAGCCGACACGGACGGCGCCCGACCGAAGTGATAACCTCCCCGACCCCTGAATCTGAAGGAAGAGGAGATCCGTCGGCCGCATCCAGGCGAGAACCTCCGCGCGCCCCTGAAGCGCGTCGGCGTTGATCGCCGCATGGTCGGGATAAGGCATGAGCACGCCGCCTTCGACGCTTCCCGCAATACGCTCGCCTGCAAGGGTCTCGCGGAAGGCGCCGAGATCGACCGTGACGAGGTCGGCGGGCCTTGCGAGGACGGGCGCGGAAAATTCATCCGTTCGCGTATCGCTCGCGGGATAAGCCGGCTCGAAATAGGCGGTGAAGCGGCCCTTCGGTTCGATGGTCGTCGGGCCCCCGGGCGCGCCGCCGGGCGCCATTCGCGCGGCGAGCCTTACAGGCGTGAACTGCGCCTCGAAAAAGGCGTGCGCGGCCGCGGCGTCCGCCGGAACCCTCGCCGCCGCATCGCAGGCCGGCCGCCAGTCAGCGTTTGCGCCGCCGAGCGTCGCATCCTTGCGCATCAGCGCTTCATGCGGGTTGGCGGGCGCATCGGGGGCGCCGTCGCGCAGCGTGCAGGCCCGCGCAAAAGCGGCGAGCGCTGGCGACGGATCAAGATCCCGCCAGCCCGGCAGTTCCGCGAAGGACGAGGGGATGATTTGGACTCCCGCAAGCGCCAGGTCGGCGACGGGCGGTTTCGGCCCCGGACGTTTCGTCCCGGCGACATAGGCCGCGATCACGAGACTAACGACGAGAAGCGCGAGGGCCGCAAGGCGCAAAGGCGTCAGCGTCACCAAGACGGAAACTCCGGCGAAGGATCAGGCGCCGGTAGCGACCAGAGTCCAGTTCGGATCATTTGACGAGAGCGCGCGCGAAAACGTCCATACGTCTTTCACGAGGTCGATACGATTGGGATCGCCTTCAACAACCGCGCCGCCCTGATCATAGGTCGCGCGCACCTGGTTCGAGAGAAATTCGACCGAGGCCGTCGCCTCCCCGCCCGCGACCTCAGAGGACAGGATCTTCGCCTGTTCCACGCCGACAAATTTGAGGTCGATGCGGCGCCCGGCGCCGTCACGCGCTGAAACCGCGGCCTTGAAGGCATCATGCACCGGGGCGGCGACGAAGCGGCGGACAGATTTGAGATCGCCCGACGCAAAGGCCTCGACGATCATTTCGTAGGCCGCCTTGGCGCCGTCGATGAAGGCGCGCTCGTCAAAGGCCGGGTCGGCGGCGCGCAAGGGCTCCGCCGCCGCCGAAACGGGCGGCAGCGGCCGTGGGGTTTCGGGCTCGGCCGGCGCAGCCGGCGCAGGCTCCCCGGACGCCTCCCGCGAGCGGACCCTCTGCAGCCCCTCGACATCGCGCTGACGTTCCTCGCCCGTACGCGTGCCCAAAACAGAATAAAGCCGGTAGGCGATAAAGGCGGACAGGGCGATAAAGATGATAAGGCCTGGATCCATGAGCGCTCGCGATTGCAGCCGTACCCGGCGAGGTCGGGCGGCATGTCCTGATATAGTGACAGCTTGGCCGGGAAAACACCAAGCATTCCCTTAAAAGCCCTTACGTTTCGACAAGCTGCGGCGATCGGCGGCGGGTTGCCGCGGAGCGGGCCCGCGTGTATGACCCCCGCTCGCTTTTCAATACTGGTGACGATCGATGTCAGAAACTCCGCCCAATGGGGCTGGCGAACTGGATGGCGCCGCGCCGGACTCCGGGCTGCCGGGCCTTCGCGTCCTTGCGCAATACCTGAAGGACCATTCCTTCGAGAATCCGCGTGCCCCCATGAGCTTTCGCGATAACGGCACGGCGCCCGGCATCGAGGTCAACGTCGATGTGAACGCCCGTGGCCTGGGCGGCGGGCAGTACGAAGTCGAACTGGCCGTGTCCGCGCGCGCGCGCCGGGCGCAGGACGTCGTCTTCGTCGTCGAGACGACCTACGCCGGCGTTTTCGAGATCGTGAACGTCCCCGAGAACCAGATCGAGCCGATCCTTCTCATCGAATGCCCGCGTCTGCTGTTCCCGTTCGCACGCCAGATCGTCGCCGAGACGACGACCGCCGGGAACTTCCCGCCTGTCATGCTCGATCCGATCGACTTCCTGATGATCTACCAGCGTAACGTCGCCGCCCGGACCGGCGCGCCCCCGCAGGCGATGAACGCCTGAGCGTCGGTTGGGCGCCGCGCAAGCAGCGCCGCTTCAGGGCCTGGACGCGAATCCCCGAAAGGCGGCGCGGCGACTGTTGTCGCGGTGCTTCGTTTGACGTGAATTTTGAAGCGAAAACCGCTGCGTGCTTTTCCAGACGCGTTCTAACGAACGATCAGCCTGTCCCAGGGGCCGCCGGGTGAAACCTCGTTGCGGATGAACGCCTCATGGGCGGCGATTTCCTCGGCCGTCAGCAGGGGGCCGATCCTGCGGCGGCGCCCGGCGCTCGGCCCCCCGTCTGTCCCAGCCGCCTGCTTCGTCTCGACGTTGAAGTCCAGACCGGCCTGCGCGCCGCCCGTCAGTTCGATATAGACCTCGGCAAGCAGGCGCGAATCGAGGAGCGCGCCGTGACCGTCGCGTTCACGCTCGTGCGTGTCGATTCCGAAGCGCTGGCAGAGCGCGTCGAGGCTCGCCGGGCTGCCGGGAAATTTCCGACGCGCAAGCAGCAGCGTATCCTCGATTGCGTTTGCAAGCGGCGCGCGGCCCGAGGCCTCCAGCTCGGCGTTGATGAAAGGCAGGTCGAACGCCGCGCCGTTGTGCGCGATCAGCTCGGCGTCGCCGACGAACCCGACAAAAGCGTCCGCGACGCGCGCATCGTCGAACGGCGGAAAATCCCTCAGAAAGCGCTCTGTGAGGCCATGCACCTTGACGGCGCCTTCCGGCACGTCGCGGCGCGGGTTGACGTAAGCGTGGAAGGACTTCCCCGTCACCGCGCCGCGAACAAGCTCGACGGCGCCGATCTCGACGATGCGGTGGCCCTCATCATGCCGAAAGCCGGTCGTTTCAAGATCGAAGACGACTTGTCTCATCTCATCCGCCTAACGCATCGCCGGCGCGCCGGAGCGGCGCGTCACCGCGCCGCCCGCGCCTGGAGCGCCTCTTTGACGCGCGCGCCGAGGGTCGCCATCGGGAACGGCTTCTGGATATAGCGAACATCCTCGATCGCGTCCATTTGCTGGCGCACGGAAGCCTCAGCATAGCCTGACATGAAGATGACGGGGGCGGCGACCCCTAGTTCTTCCCGGGCCTTCGCAATGAAGCTTGGACCGTCGATTTCCGGCATCATAACGTCGGAGACGATGAGATCGAAATCTCGATCATGGCTTAGAATGTCGAGCGCAGCGACGCCGTCCTCGGCCTGCGTCACCTCATAGCCGGAGCGTTCGAGCGTCGCGACAACGAAGGCGCGCACCGGATCTTCGTCCTCGACGACGAGAACGCGCCCCGACCCGGAATAGTCGCCGGCCGGCGCAGGAGCCGCGTCTACGGCCGCTTCAGCCTCATCCGCGCCGCCGACATGCGCCGGCAGGTAAATCTTGAAGATCGCGCCGGCGCCTTGCGCGTTTTCGACCATGATCGCGCCCCCCATCTGGCCGATAATTCCGTGTACGGTCGAAAGGCCGAGGCCGGTGCCCTTTCCCTCCTCCTTGGTCGTGAAGAAGGGATCGAAAATCTTGTCGACGATGTCGGCCGGGACGCCGGGGCCTGTGTCGGCGAATTCAAGAAGCACGTAGTCTTGCGCACCGAGGCCGCCGACGGATTTCGCCTGTGCGGCGGGAACGAGGCTTGTGCGGATCGTCAGCACGCCGCCCTGCGGCGCCATCGCGTCACGAGCGTTGACGGCGAGGTTCATGATCGCCGTTTCAAGCTGGTTGCGGTCTACCTTCACGTCCGGGAGGCCGCGCCCATTGACGAATTCGACCTTGACCTTCTCGCCGACGGCGCGATCGAGGAAGCGGGAGAAATCGAGCAGGATGTCGGTGATGGACTGAACCTTGCGCGTCAGCGTCTGGGTGCGCGAATAGGCGAGGAGCTGCTTGGTCAGGTTCGCCGCCCGTTGCGCGTTCTCTCGGATTAGCACGAGATCCTGATAGGCGGGATCGCCCGCCGGATGGCGCAGCATCAGCTGCTCGCAATTGCCCTGGACGACCTGCAGGACGTTGTTGAAATCGTGCGCGACCTCGCCCGCAATGAAGCCTATGGCCTTCAGCTTCTGGTCCTGAGCATGGTCCTGCTCCATGCGCTTCCGGTCGGTGATATCGAGCGTATAGAGAAAGGTGCGCCGGACGCCGTAGGAGCCGCGCTTGCGCTTTTGCGGACGGGCGTAAAGTCCGTAGGTGCGCGCAGCAGGGCCCTCTCCGACGACGGCGTCGATCATGCGCGGATGGCCGCCCGAGACGGACCTGCGCCGCACCTCTTCCGCGATCTCGTCGATCGCTTCGCCGGAAAAAACACGCGCGAGCGGCGTGTTTTTTTTCGCCCAGTCGAAGGCTTCGAGGAAGGTCCGGTTCGCCTCGACGATGCGTGCGTCGCGGCCGATATCGCCCTCGACGACGGCAAGGCCGAACGGCGCCTCGGAAATGTCGCCTGACATGTCAGAGGCCTCGGCGTCCGGCGTCTCAGGCGCGAGCGTCATCTCGACGCAAACGAAGCCTTCCCCAGCGCCGCCGCGGCGGAAGGCGGCGAAGCTTGCGTCTGCCGGATCGGCGTCCCGGCGGCGGACGAGCGCTGGAACACCGGCTCCATCGGCGCGCCAGAGGGCGCGCACCGCTTCGGCCGTTTCGCCGAGCACGATGTCGTTCACATGATGCAGTTCTTGGCGCGAAAGGCCGAGGCTCGCGCGCATCGCGGCGTTCGCCCAGGCGATCTGCCCGGACTTTTCAAGCGCGAAGACGGGGCGGGGAAAATCCGCATAGGAGGCGGCGAGAACGTCGTGCTCGCGCTCCTCGATTGGCAGCTCGCGCAGGCGCCAGGCGATGAAGTCGTCCGCGTCCGCGATGGGCCGCGTCGAGACCTCGAAGCGTCGCCGGGCGCCGCCGCCGGCAAGGCCGATCTGCTGGTAGACAATTTCTTCCGCCGGCGCAGCGCTCTTGGCGGCGCGGCAAAGCCGGAACACCTTTGTCGCTTCAGCGCCCTGCTGCGCGAACAGGCGGTCGATGCGCGGCGGCAGGCCGGCGGGACCGATGACGCCGGCGTCGCGCGCAAGCGAGAAATAAGCGGCGTTCGCATAAAGCACGACGCCGTCGCGGCGCGTGACGAGGCGGGCGTCCGGATCGGCGTCAAGCACGCGCCCTGCGATGCCGAGGCTTTCGAGAATTTCCGAGCCGGCGAGCTGCGCCGCCTCGACCGAGGATTTTCCCCGCGCGCGCTTCAACGCCGCGCTCGCCAGCATCGCCGAGGCGCCGGGGCGAAACGCGGCCGCGGCGCGGACGACGGCGAACACCGCAACGAGCGCGGCGAGGGCATAGCCCAGAAGGCCAAGCGCGCCGGTTGAAAGGACATAGGCGGCGGCGGCCGCTGCGACCGCAAGCCCGCCCCAGAGCGCGCCAAACAGAGCGTGCTGCAGCAGGCGCGCGCGCTTCTCATAGCGGCGTCCTTCACGTTCGAAATCGGCGTCCCTTGCGCGGCGCTCTGCGGCCGCCATCATCGCAGCGATATCCTCAGGCGCGGGCGGGCGCGGCGCGGCCTCGGTCGACGCAGGCGGGGGCGATGGCGCGTCCGGCGCATGAGGGGAATCCGGCGTCTCTTGGTCTTCAGCGCGAAGGGGCGTCGCGGCCACGGGAAACCTCGTCCAGGGCGGGTCGTTCTCCTTGCCCCTGTTCGGCCGCGAACGCTAGTTCAGACGCCGGGAGGCGGCCCTCGATTTCCCCATCACATAGCCGATGACCTTGGCGACCGCCTCGTAATGCTCGACAGGGATTTCTTCGTCGATTTCGACCGCCGCATAGAGGGCGCGGGCGAGCGGCGGATTTTCCACAACAGGCACGCGCGCGTCTTCCGCGGCCGACCTGAGGCGGAGCGCAACCTCGTCGAGGCCCTTGGCGACGCAGAGCGGCGCCGCTGTCTTCCCGCTCTCATATTTCAAGGCGACGGCGTAGTGCGTCGGGTTCATGATGAGAACGCTGGCGCTCTTCACGGCCTTCATCATCCGCCGCCTTGCGCGCGCCTCGCGCTGTTGACGCCGGCGGCCCTTGACCTGCGGGTCGCCGTCGGTTTCCTTCAGTTCTCGCCTGACTTCCTCGCGCGTCATCATCAGGCGCTTCATCCACTGGGCGCGTGCGAAGGCGTAATCGAGCGCAGCGACGACAGCCATCGCCGCGACAGTCGCCGTGATGAGCTTCAGGACGCCTTCCTTCGTCAGCGCGAGCGCCGCGCGCTCATCCGCGAAAGGCAGCCCCGTGAGGCGCTCGTGGTCGGGCCACAGCGTGAAGACGAGAATGGCGCCGATGATTCCGAGTTTGCCGACGCCTTTGAGAAAATTCGCGAGCGCCTGAGGCCCGAAAAGGCGCTTTGCGCCCTCGATGGGCGACAGACGCTTCAGGGAGGGCTTGAGCCGGTCGGGCGCGAAGACCGGCATCGCCTGCGCAACATGGGCGCCCGCTGCGAACAGGACGAAGAGGAGCGCAAGACCGGCGAGCATCGCGCCGCCGGCGAGGGCCAGCGACCGGTAAATTGCAGCGAGTCCCTCGCCGTCCGCCATGAACTCGTGCGGATGTTCGAGAAAATTTGCGCCAAGGCGGGCAAGGCCGGCCGCAACGCCGTCGCCGAGCAGCCAGAGCGCGAAGCCGCCCGCGGCGATCATCGCCGTCGCCGGAATCTCGGCGCTCTTTGGCGCGTCGCCTTTCTTGCGTGCGTCGGCGAGGCGCTTCGGCGTCGGCTGTTCTGTCTTCTGGCTCTGGTCCTGCTCCTCCGCCACGGCATCACCTCAGGAACTGCGACAGGGCGGCGTCGAAGTGGCCCAGGAAGGCCGTCATCATGAGGCCGGTCGTCAGCATCAGGAGCATGAGGCCGATGACAAGATTCGCCGGCATCAGCATGAAGAAGACCTGCGCCTGCGGCATCAGCCGGTTGAGTACGCCGGCGCCGGTGTAAAAGACGAGGCCGAAGACGATGAACGGCGCCGCGAGCCGCACGCCGAGCGAGAACGCGGCCGCAACCGCGCCAATCATCGCCGAGGCGATGTCGCCGAATTCAACGCCGGCGCCCGGGGCCATCAGGGCGTAGGAATCGCGGAGCGCGGCGATAAGTAGATGATGCGCGTCGGTCGCAAAGATCATGGTTGCGCCAAGGATGGCCAGGAACCCGCCGACGATCGCGCCCTGGACGTCCTGCGTCGGGTCGAAAATCTGAGCGAGACTGAGACCCATCTGCAGCGCAATCACCTCGCCTGCCGCATTGAGCGCCGAAGCAACGGCGCGCGCGAAGAGTCCAAGAAAGAGGCCGATCAGCGTTTCCCCGCCGACGAGGACAAGAAGCGCGAACGCGTCGCCCGCCGGGGCTGGCGCGATTACGGGCGCGACAGCGGGCGCGAGCGCCAGCGTCAGCCCCAGCGCGATTGCAAGGCGCACCCGTCCCGGAATGGTGAAGTCGCCGAACGCAGGCGCCGTCATCATCATCGCGCCGACGCGCGCGAAGATCGTCGCCAGCACCGTAATGTCAGCTGGCAAAAGCGCGAGAAGCGCCGCCGCGTTCACGGCAGGTCGCCGCCGGCGATGATGGTGAAAATCTTCGTCGCAAAGCGCCCGAGCGTCGCGCCCATAAAGGGCAGCGTCAACGCGATGACAAGGAACATGACGATGATGCGCGGCACGAAGACCAGCGTCATCTCCTGCACCTGCGTCAGCGCCTGCACGAGCGCGATCGAAAGCCCGACGAGGAGGCCTGCGAGCATCGCCGGGCCGGCGACCAGGATCGCCACCCAGAACGCCTCACGCGCAAGGTCCAGAAGCTCAGCGCCCGTCATCAAGAAGGTCCCTCAACCAGCCGGCAGATTTTGCCGGGCGGATGGTTAAGGGCGCGTTTGCGGGAGGGTTAACTGCAGGTTGAAGTTCCTTCCCTACTCCGCCGCCATCGCCATCGGCGCCGCGACTTCGGCGTCCTTCGCCAGCAGCACGCGGCCGAGTTTTTTCCGCTCAAAGGCGGGCGTGAAGTCCTTGCCGTCCCATACTTCCTCGCCGCGGATGAAAACGCCCTTCACCACGCCGTCGGAGCGGCAGACGAGCTGATCGTTCTGGAGCGTCTCTCGCCAGATGCGCTGGGTGTTCGCCTCCCCATCGTGCCTCATTAGCGCGTCGGGGTCGATGAGGACGAGATCGGCCTGCGCTCCGATGTCGATCGAGCCCGCATCGAGGCCGAAGACCTCGGCCGCGTCGCGGGTGAGGCGCTTGACCATATAGGCCGCGCCCGCCTCGCCCTTCGCCTCCGTCGCAATTTTGAGGGCGCGGAGGTTGACGTCGTAGAAGGCGAGGTTCGTCAGATGCGCGCCCGAATCGGCGAAGCCGGGGAGAAAAAGCTCGCTCATCGTGAGCCGCGCCACCATGTCGGCGTCGAAATTGGCGCTGATCGTCTTCCAGACGAAGCGGCGGTCCCAAGTCTTGAGGAGGTGGAAGAAGAAGTCGGCGTCGTCCGCGAGCGGCGGGAAGGAGGCGAGCATGGCGTGCTCGTCGGGTGAATATCCCTCTCCCGCTTGCGGGAGAGGGTGGCGCGAAGCGCCGGGTGAGGGGGCGTCAACATTCGAAAGCGGCGCATCAGCTTGGCGCCCCCTCACCCCCGGCCCCTCTCCCGCTGAAGCGGGAGAGGGGGGAAGGGCGCGCTGAAACGCCTTCACCCGCTCGAAAATCGCCTGAAGGTTTTCGCCTTTCCATGCCGCGACGGGGCACTCGGCGACCTCCATCTCCTCGATCGCGCGGCGGAAGGCGTAAGTCTCGAGCCTGAGCAGCCGCTTCAGGCGGTCAAGCCCGTAGCCGCGTTTTCCCTTGCGCCACATCTTCTTGAAGCGCGCCTCGAAGGCGGGGTCCTCATAGAGCGCGCGCCGGCCTGCATCGTCTTCGAAGTCGAGTTTGATGAGCTCCCTGAGCTCCGGGATCTCTTCGGAGAGCGGCGTCACCGGCCCGTCTCCGAAAACGAGAAACCGCGCGGCGAGGCTTTGGAGATAAAAGCGGCCGTCCAGCAGCTTTGAATTGAGGAGGCGCGCCAGCAGATGCGCGCTTTTGATGATGTTGCGGTTCGAGCGCACATCGAGCGCGGCGACGGCGGTGATCTTCAAGGGCTTTCCGAAGAGCCGCCCGCTGGTAAGCAGGAAGGTGCGGAAGACCTTCAAGGGGCTCTCTGTCGGCGGCGTCGCCTGCCAGACGCGGGCAAAGCGGCGCACAACGCCGGTGAGGCGCTTTAATTCCGTATACCCCCCATATTGCGACGGGATGCGGCGGTCGCGGTTGGGATCGTTGGAGAGATAATGGAATGGCAGGCCGTCCGAAGAAAATCCGCAATAGCCCTCGCGCATGGCCTTCTCGAGAAGGCGTTCCATCTCCGCCATTTCGGCGCGCGTCGGATCGCGTGTTACCGACGGACTGACGCCCATCGCCTGAATCCGCAGCATCGAATAGGGAACCATCGGGGCGATGTTCGGGCCGAGGTTCAGCGTGTCGAGATGGTCGAGATAATCCTTTGAGTCAGTCCACGTCGCGCGGTCAGCGACACGCTTCAAAACCGGCTTCGGGATGTTTTCAACGCGGGCAAAGCAATCGACGACGGGATCCTGGTCCCCTTCCCGCTGCGCGCCGAAGGCGAGCCCGAGCGAGCAATTTGAGACGACGACCGTCGTCGTGCCGTGGCGCACGGATTCAGGAAGGCCCGGCGAGAGTTCGACTTCGAGATCGTAATGCGTGTGGATGTCGAGAAGGCCCGGGGTCAGCCAAAGGCCCTTTGCATCAATTTCGCGCGCGCCGGGCCCAAGTCGTTCCCCGCGCGCGGCGACGCGCCCGTCCTTGACCGCGAGGTCTTGCAGGACCGGTGCGCCGCCGGCGCCATCGAAGATTTTCGCATTGCGGATGACGAGGTCGAACAGGATCATGGCGCAAGCGTGAAAAACTTCCCGTCGCGGCGCAAGCGCAAGACGCAGCCGCAGGCGGCTATTCTTTCGGGCCGACGTTGTCGATCTCGGCTATCGCATCACCGCCGCAGAGAACATAGACGACCCGGTAATTTGCGTTCGCGCCCTTCATCGTGAAGGAGACCGGCGTCGGCGTGACGACCTGCATCACCAGGTCGGAGGGCGGGGCGGCGTCGAGATGGACGCGCAGGCCAGGCGGGAAGGCGCGGTCGGCGATCCCCGCGCGCCAGGTGATCGCATAGCCGGGCGTCGGCAGATCAACCTCGCCCTCGATCGTCAGCACGTGGCCTTCGCCTTCGGCCGCCGTCGAAGCCTTCCAGTTGCGGCTGTCTAGCACGGGGCACTCATCGGCCACGGCATCCTCCGGGTCGCCGGCAAGCGCGTCTTCGTCGAAGGAGGACGTTTCATCGACCGGCGCAGGCGCCGCCTCGGAAAGCGCCGGCGCTGGCGCGGCGGGGGCCTCCTCCTTTTTCGCGCAGGCGGCGAGCGCCACGAGCGAGACAGCGGTGATACGGATCAACATGAAAGGGCCCCCGTTCCTGCAAGCCGCAGATTACGGGGCGGGAGGCGCCGCGCAAGTCTAAATCGGCATGCGCATGATTTCCTGATAGGCCTCGATCATGCGATTCCTGACTGCGAGCGCCGTCTCAAGGCTGACTTCGGCGGCCGAGATCGCGGTCACCACATCAACGAGATTCGCTTCGCCCGCCGCGACCTGCGCCGCCGCCGTCTCACCCGCATTGAGCGAGGACGCCGTCTCGGCGATCGCGTTGTTGAGGAGCGCGCCGAACGAGGCCGCAGGATCTGCGCTTTCCCGCGTTGGCGCGGCCCGCGCGGCGGCGGCGTAGGCTTCAGCGGCACGAAGGGCGTCTATCGACATCGCTTACTCCAGAATCCGGAGCGTCGCCGCCGCCATCGAGCGCACCTGGTCGAGCGCGCCGAGATTTGCCTCGTAGCTTCGCTGCGCCTCGCGCAGGTCCATCATCTCGATCAGCGGATTGACGTTGGCGACAAGAACGTTGCCTTCCGCGTCGGCGGCCGGATGCGCTGGATCGTGACGCACCGTGAAGGCCGTTGGGTCAAGCTCGACGCGCGACAGCCTGACGAGCGTCGCATCGACCTTCTTGTCGAGGAACGACTGGAACACCGGGACCTGTCGGCGATAGGGCTCGAGCCCCGGCGCAAGCGGCGTCGAATTGGCGTTGGCGATGTTCTCCGCAACGATGCGGATGCGCCCCGATTGCGCCCGCATGCCGGAGGCGGAGGCGGAGAGCGCCGAGGTGAGATCATCCATCGCTCAACTCCTAACGTCCGCCGCGTACGGCAAGGCGCATGAGGTCGACGCTCTTCCGGTAGACCGACGAAACGAGTCCGTAGTCCATCCGGGTTTGCGAAAGCTTCATCATCTGCGTCTCGATCGACACCTGATTTCCGGACAGCGAGGCCTCGCCGTCGGGCGCAAGATGCGTACGCGTCGGCGCGGAGGAGGCGCCTCCCGCCTGCAGATGGCGCGGGTCGCTGACGCGCAGGCCGGCGCGGACGCGCGCCTCGAAGGCCGAGGGCGCAAGATCGAGCGCGATATAGCCGGGCGTGTCGCTGTTGGCGATGTTCTCGGCGATGACGCCGGTCCGCGCGGCGAGGAACTGGAGCCGCTGCGCCAGGCCCGCCAGCACGGTAGATTTGGTAAGGTCCATCGGAGCGCCTGTCATTCCCTGCCGGCGAGGATCGCGCCTTATGGTTAAGCCGGCGTTGATACGGCGCCGGTTGAAGGCGAGGAAAACCCGCGTCACAATCACAGGGCGCAAACTGGAACCTTCCGGAAAGACCCGTTGGGAATGCAGAAGAAATTCGGGCTCGTTCTGGGGTCAGGGGCGGCGCGGGGCTGGGCCCATGTCGGCATCGTGCGCGCGCTCGACGAGATGGGGCTCAAACCCGACATCGTCGCCGGCTGTTCTGTCGGCGCGCTTGTCGGCGGCGCCTGGCTCTGCGGCGCGCTCGACGAATTCGAGGCGTGGGCGCGGGAGCTGTCACCGGTCTCGGCCTTTGGGGCTTTCAATTTCTGGGTCAATCGTGGCGGACTGATCGACACCTCGCCCGCCTTTTCGGCGTTTTCCGCCTTCGACAGGAATATTGAGGACCTGCCGGTCAAATTCGGCGCGGTCGCCGCGGATCTCGGCACCGGCGAGGAGGTGTGGATCACGCAAGGGTCGGTGATCGAGGCGGCGCGCGCCTCATCCGCAATCCCGGTCATCTTTCACGCCGTGCAGCGCGGCCCCCGCTGGCTCGTTGACGGCGCCGTCGCCAATCCAACGCCGGTGAGCCTTGCACGATTTCTGGGCGCCGATGTGGTGGTGTCAGTCGATCTCAACGCAAATCCGCGCGTCCTGACACGCTTCAATGCGCCGGCGCCTGGCCTCCCTGCGGTCGAGCCGCCGCCAACCCCGCTCGCCGATGAATCCTTCTCCGGCGCCGTCAACAAGTTCATCGAAGACACCCGCACACGCGTCAACCGCCAGCTTGCGATCGCAAAATCGCGCCAGCAGGCGAAGCCGCAGCTTTTCGAGACCGCCTATGCCGCCATCGACATTTTCCAGATGCACCTGACGCGGATGCGCGCGGAAACCTCCCCGCCCGACGTCGCGCTCACGCCCGACATGCGCGACGCGATGCCGAACGCCTTTGATCGCGCCGACGAATTCATCGAGCAGGGTCGGCAGGCGCTAATGGCGCGACGCGCCGATATCGAAGCCCTGCTCGCTCCTTGAAGCAGGAAAAGGAATTCCCGCCCATGTCGCGCCTCGTCGCCGTCCTGCTTGCGCTCGTGGCGACAGCCGCAGGCGCGCGCCCGTTCACCGTCGACGACGCGCTCGCCGTGAAGCTCGTCAGCGATCCGCGCATCAGCCCTGACGGCAAGTGGATCGCTTATGTCGTCGAGCTCAACGACCTCGTGAGGGACGAAAAGACTTCGCGCATCTACATGACCTCAGTCGACGGCGAGACGACGATCGCGATGACCGGAAAGACTTATTCTGCTTACGGTCCGCGCTGGTCGCCGGACGGGCGTTATCTCTCCTTCATCGCCGCACGCGACGACCTTGACGCCGACGCGACAGCGCAAGTTTACACGCTCGACCGCCGCGGCGGCGAGGCGGAGCCTTTTACAAAGGTTCCGCAGGGCGTCGAGGCGCATGACTGGTCGCCCGAAGGCGACCGCATGCTGCTCGCCATCCGTGATGAAAGCGCGAGCGCGAAGGCGGCGCGCGAAAAAGGCGAGGATGCGCCGCTGCTTCCTGTGGTGATCGATCGGCTGCAGTTCAAGGAGGACGGCGTCGGCTATCTGGACCGCACACGGCGCCATTATTACGTGCAAGAAGCCCGCCTTGCCCGCCCGCGGCAAGTGACCTTCGGCGATTACGACGATTACGACGGCGCATGGTCGCCGGATGGTACGACGCTGGCCTTCACGTCGAACCGCACCGCGGAACCCGATGGCAACGTCAATTCCGACATCTGGACCGTCGACGTTTCGCCCGCCGGCAAGTCCCGAACGCCGAAGCGCGTCACCGATAATCCCGGTACGGACAGCACGCCGTCCTGGAGCCCGGACGGACGCTTCATCGCCTATTCGACGCAGCTCGACCCGAAGCTGTTCTGGTACTCCTCGGCGCATATTGCCGTTATTTCCGCCGGCGGCGGCGAGGCGCGGACGCTGACGACCGCAATCGATCGCTTTTTCTACAATCCCCGGTTTTCACCGGACGGCCAGGAGGTTTTTGGCCTTCTGGAAGACGATGGCGAGCAGCCGCTGGTCGCAATCAACGTCGACACCGGCGCAAGGCGCGACATCATCGCGGGCGCGCACGCGATCTGGGCCTTTGACGTTCATTCATCGGGCCTTGTCGCGGCTCAGCTGACGCGTCCCACCCTGCCCGACGAGATTTTCGTCGCAAAGGACGGCGCGCTGACACAGGCCACGCGAACGAACGAAGCGCTCATCAAGACGAGGGAGCTGTCGGAGCCCTTCACCGCAAAATTCAAAAGCGCCGATGGAACCCAGGTCGAGGCGTTCTTCTATCCGCCGGTTGGCGCGCGCGCTCAGAAGGCGCCGACCCTGTTACGCATCCATGGCGGGCCGACGTCGCAGTGGGATTTTTCCTTTGACCCTTATGCGCAGCTTTATGCGGCGGCCGGCTATGCGGTCGTCATGGTCAATCCGCGTGGATCGACCGGCTATGGAACCGATTACGCCGCCGAGATTTTCGCCGACTGGGGCAACAAGGATTTCGAGGACGTCATGGCTGGCGTCGATCATGCGATCGCCATCGGCCTTGCCGATCCGAAGCGGCTCGGCGTCGGCGGCTGGTCCTATGGCGGCATCCTGACCAACTACGTCATTACCAAGACGGACCGTTTCGACGCCGCGGTCTCCGGCGCCTCCGGCTTTCACTATCTCGCCAATTACGGGCACGACATCTATCAGCGCGAATATGAAATCGAGCTTGGCCTTCCGTGGGAGAATATCGAGGCGTGGAACCGCGTCGATACGCTGAAAGACGTCGCGAACGTGACGACGCCGACGCTCTTTATCGGCGGGGCCGAGGACTGGAACGTGCCAATTCTCAATTCCGAGCAGTTCTACCAGATCCTCAGGCGCCGCGGCGTGCCGACCGGCCTCGTCGTTTATCCGGGCGAGGACCATTCGATCGACCGGCCGAGTTTCTACAAGGACCGGTTCGAGCGCTATCTCGGCTGGTATGATAAATGGGTGAAGTAAAGCGGCCTTCCAGCGACGCTGGTTTCGCGCGGCGTTAACACCTAGACTTGGCTTCTATCAGCAGACGGGGGGTTTGACATGCGGATTTCATGGCTGGTTGCGGGCCTTGCAAGCGCCCTTCTTGCAGCAGGCGCGGGCGCCGAGCCGACGAAGGTTGAGGCGGAGGCCCAGGCAGTCGACAAGACAGCGCTAGCGGACGCTGCAGCCTACGCCAACCAGATCACGCCGCTTGTCAACGAGGCGAACGCCTTGATGGGCGACATCGTCGAATTTTCGGATCGCTATCTTCTAGGCTTCACCGATCCGGAGGCCTACAAACGCGACCGCAAGTCTACGGCGGCCGGCCTCAAGGCTCTCGATGCGCGCGTTGAGGCGCTTGGCGCCAAAGCGAAGGCGCTGCCCGATCCGCCCGCAGGGCCCTTCGCGGAGCGCGGCCTCGACCTCAAGCGCTATATCGAAAAATTTGCGGTCGATGTCGCCGACATGAAGAACGCGCTCGGCCGCTTGCCCGGTCACGTCAAGGCGAAAGACGCCGAAGGCTTCGACACGGCGCGCGCCGTCCTTTTCCGCTATTCTTCCAACGCGCTGCGGGCCGAGAACGCGGTGATGACGGCGGGGCAGCTGACGACAACGATCGCCCACCCCGAATATCACCTCGTCGAGGCGATGAAGAACGGCAATCTCGTCATCGCCGAGTTCCTCGATCTTTTGCAGCGTGCGAACGCCGGCGAGCGCGATGGCCTCGGCGAGACAGCATCGCAGATAGAAGCCTATCACAAGGGAATCGGCATCTCGCTCGACGCCGCGGCCGCGCGCGCCGACCTGCTTGAAGCGCAGTTTGCGGAGCAGGCGCCGGGGTTGAAGGCTGAATCAAGCGCGTTCTTCGGCGCCTATCGGACGGCGTTCCAGGTAGAACGGCGGATCGGTTCGGCGCTCGCTGACTATCCGCTGATCGCACGCGAGATCACGGCCGGCGCAGAGGTTTCATCCTTCAAGGCGCGCCTCGAAGAAATCGGCGCAAAGTTCGGAACCCTGGTCGCCGAACGCCAGGGCGCGCTCAAGGCGAAGCAGGCCGCGGGCCTTGACCTCGCCGCCAAGGCGCAACAGTAAGGCTTTCGCCTTTAGGCGTCATTTCTTTCCATCCAGAAAGTCTGAAAGACCCTTCTGGATGGTCGGCTTTTCCTTTTCGAACGCCGCGTTCAATTCCTTGACGCGGGCGGCGAATTCATCAGTTTCCTCGACCGCGACGCGCACGAGAAAGTTGGCGTTGGTTTTGCGGTCGGGAAGCGCCGGCTTCGGCGACGCAAAGGCGCGCCCTCCCGCGATCAGCGTCATTACTTTCGCATCCCCGGCCCCTAAATCGACAATTTTGTCGCGAAGAGCAGCGAGAGCTTCAGGCGTCGCGGCATCATCGCAGCGGTAGGCAAAATTTTCGCCCGCCGCCTTCTGGAACTTCCGATAGGCCGGGAAATAGCCGTCGCGATTTTCCTCGCCGTTGATTTTTCCGACTTCAACATTCTTCAGGCTTACCGGATCGGCGGCGATGTTGGTGACGCCGAGTTTGCCGTCCTTGTCGAAATAAAGGTTCTGCAAGCTGACCGAAAACTTGAGGTCGATATCCTTGTCTTTAGGCGGGGTCTCGTAGCTGCCGTTGATCAGCGGGTCGGTGATGATTTCCCACGGGTTGAGGACATCGACGCCGAAGGGCGAGGTGAGGTCGAAGGCGACCATTTTCGCCTTGGCGTAAGGAATGTCATAGGCGACGGGCACGATATAGAAATAAGCGTCGGTCGATCCGGGGATCGCGATAAAACACGCCGCCATCGCCGCTTCGTTTTTCCCGCGCACCTTCACATGACGGCTGATCTTGAACCCTGCGAGCCGGATATTGGTTTTGTCGAAGGTCGGCCGTTTGGAAGGATCGAACGGAGTGTGATAAAAGCGGTCGCCCGATGCTTCTGCGGAATAGGTCGCCTGATAGCGCTCAGCTTCGGCCGCGAGCGTCTTGCCGATCTGATCGACGACCGCAGCGGCGATCGCGGGCGCTGCGCCGGCAATTTCAATCTTTACTTCGTCCGGCTCCGGCTTGTCGCTGAAAGCCAGTTCGAGGTCGGTCGTCTCGTCGGCGGTTTTCGCCGAGTGGGCGTTCGGCACGAAGACGACGTCGGCGAGTTGCCCGCCGAGCGACGAACATCCGGTCAGCGCCGTCGCGCCCGCGAGCACAATCCCAATTGCACGCATGTTCGCCCCTCCGGTCTGGGCGCCGCGCCTCCCGCGCCTAAAACAGCCCGAAGATCTTCTTGCGCGGCGGCGCGAGCTTCGGCGCCGATTTCGGGTTCGCAGCGGCCCACGCCGTATAGTCTATGTCGCGCCGTTCTATGCGCGCTTCGGTCGCCTTGAGGCCCATCATCAGGTCGCGAACGCCTTCCGGCGCGGCTTTCGCGGCCTCGAGCGGATCGGGCGCGGCGCTGGTGAAGCTCCGCCCCGCGACCTTCGCGCGGCGCTCTTCGCGTTTCATTGCCCGTTGTTCGGCGGCGGTAAGCCGGTGCTTCAGCGCCGAGAACGCCGCTTCAGCCGGCAGGATCGCTTCAGGCGCGAGGCTTGCGCGCTCCTCAGCGCGCCAGTCGGAGCGCGAGGGAACAAGGATGTTGTCGACGCCGCGCCCCGTCAGGCGGCGCGTCGTCGTCTTTTCAAAGCCGGACCAGATCTGCTTCAGCCGTTCGCTCATCGCACGCTCCTACAAATCCGCCTTTTCGCGTTTCAGTTCGAGCCCGCCATTGCGCGTGATGACAGCCACCGCGATCGGCCCGCCGACCGTTTCGACCGAATGCATCACCTTCTGCTGGAAGGAATTGAGCTTGATGAGCGACGCCGCCGTCTCGCCCAGCTCGCGCTTCGGCAGCGATCCGATCGCACGATAGATCGGCCGCGTGTGAACGGCGTATTGGTAGGCGTCGATCGACTTGAAGAATTCTCGCAGCGCGTGGCCCATGTTGTTTTCCGAATAGTCGCGGAAAAGCGCCTGGCGCTGCTGGTCGGATATCGGCGCGCGGGTGATGACGTCGGACACGAGGTTCATCGACAGCTTCAGCGTCTCGCCGTACATGAACATCCGCAAATACTGGTCCATGCCGGTGAGAAAAGTGCGGATCATGCGGTCCTGCGCGAAGGGCTGCACGATCGGCCCGCCGTCGGACGTCATGTCGGCGGCGCGGTCCTGCTTGCGCTTCAAGATGCCGAGAATGACGCTCGACGAAAGATAGGACCGCATGGAGGGGAATTTCTCCCGCGCGCCGAAACCCGCGAAGACGACCCCGGTGTAATGCTCGAAAAAGGCGTCGCGGGTGACTGAAAACACCGCGATCTCGCGCAGGCGTTCGCGCGTCGCGTCGGAAATCATGAGCGCGCCATAGTCGCCGCGCAAAGCCGCGACGAGGCTGTCGATAAGCTGCTCGATCTCGCCGCGATAGCGGCGCCTCACCTGCTCGCCCATGCCGCCCGGGAAACAGGCGAGATCGTTGCGCGGGCTGTCGTCGGGATAACGCTGGTAGTCGGCGTGGAGCTGGCCGACGACGAACTCGAAGACGGCCGATAGGTGGTCCTTGACGCGCGCGCCGTTCGTCTCGGCGAGCTTTCGCACCTGCGCGTCGAAATCCTCGGCGATCACCGTGTAGACGACGGCGACGTGCTTTAAAAACTCCGTATCCTGATGATCGGCGGGAAAAAGGTCTGGATTCCCCGAGATGAAGTTCATGAAGTCTTCGGCGTAGTCCTGCACCGTGTCGAGCGAGCGCCCACGCGTCGCGTCACGATAAAGCGAGATCACCGTCTCCCACGGCGTCGACATGATTTCGGCGTTGTTATAGATCATCACGCCGACGGGCTGGGCGTCGTTGAGCGGGAAGAGCTTGTCCACCGACTGGTAGGTCTTGAGATACTGGTGGCCGGTGATTGTGACCGCGCTGTCCGCGGCCATCGCCACCGCCTGGCGGTTCATCAACACCACTTCGGAGGTCATTCCCGCGCCCCTTGCCCCACTGCGCCCTTGCGGGCCGAACCCCAGGCCGGGACGGCGGTCGGGCTCGCCGCCCCCGCACGCTCCGGAACCAGACTTAAATCGTATCGGCAAAAGGTCGGATTGGGAACGGAGCGGGGCCAAGGCAACGGGCGCGGCGGCGGGTTGTCGCCGCCCAGCCACAGGCGCGGCCTGTCGTATTGGCGTTTCGCCTCGCCGCACATGCCCTTTTTCTGGTCCCGCCTGTGACCCAGTTAACCGTCATGCCCGCTAAGGGCGCGCAATATGCAAGCGTCCGGCGTCACCCGCCGGAGACTTGGGAGAGACCGCCATGACCGCTTTTGGACCCGCCGGACTTGCGATTTTCGCCTTCATCGGCTCGATCGGGACGCTCACCGCGATTTACGGGCTCGAACACCTCATCAGGCGCCGGCCGGGCGCGGGGCGCTGATGGCTCTATCCCGCAGCGTTAACCCTAACTCCATAAGTTTAAACAGAAATTTGACATTTCAGGACTGTAATGGGCGCGTTGTCCCGGGAGGACGCGTTCATGTTGATCACACCTGTCGCCATTTCCCTGTTCGCCTTCATGGCGCTCGTCGCCGGCGCCGCCCTGTTCTTCGCGCTGGAGCGGCGCCTTGCGGCCGTCGAAGCGGCGCGCGCCGACGGGTGATCGGACGATCTTGTTCACCGAATAGTTGCGCTTCGGCGGTTTAGTCGATCCTCCGTACCGGAGGCCGTCGATGGATTACGCGAGTATCACGCAGCAGGCTGACGCCCCCCGCGCATTGCCCGCGGCGGCTCGTCGATATTTCGCCGATCGCATGTCGCCGGCCGATCTCTATACCCTCGTCGCTGTTTTCTTCGGGGCGATTTTCATCTTTCTGACGCCCCCGTTCGGCGTCGGCGACGAGACAACGCATGTCGAGCGCACTTATGAAATTGCAACCGGCGCGTTTTTCGGCGCCAAAGGTCTTCCTGCCGGCTTGCAAACTTTCATCGACGACGCGTTCACCCGGATAAAATCCGACGAAAAAATCTCTGGCTACGATTATGCCCGATGGAGCGGAATTGGCCTCGAGGCCGACCATATCGAACCCTATGCCGATCCGATGCGCGCGATCATGCGCCTTCAATACCCCGGCAATTACATTCACCTCGCACCAGTCATGGGCGCCGCACTCGCGATCGGCGCCCCGCCGTTGGCGATCCTCTACTTTCTCAGGGCGGCCGCTCTGCTCGCCGGGATCCTTCTCGTGCGTCAGGCGATCCGACTCGCGCCGGCTGCATTCAGGCCGGCGATGTTGTTCATCGCGTTATTGCCGACAAGTCTTGTTTTTTTCAGCGGCGTCAACAGCGAGTCAGTTCTAATTGGCCTCGGATTCCTGTGGTTCGCCTTTCTCGCCAATCTCGCCGCCCGCCCGCACGAACCCTTGACGCGCAAGGAGATCGCGGGACTTCTCCTTCTCGGCTTCGCCATAGGGCAGTTCAAGAGCGGCTATTTTCTCTTGCCGTCTTTGGCGCTTATCCTGCCGGCCGGGAAGTTTACCTCTCCTGCGCAGCGCCTTATAATCCTTCTACTGACTATCGCGCCGGGCGCCTTCGTCAGCCTCTGCTGGATGACGGCGGCGAAGACTGCGATGCTGGGCGACATCGCTTATTCAACGGCGCCCGGAAACCGAGTGGCCCCTAACGAACAAATCGCTTTCGTGCTGGCGGATCCCTTGCGCTACGGGGTCATCGTTTTTCGTACGCTGTTCCTGTCGTCCGAGGGCGGCGAAGCCGTGCGGGGCATGGTCGGCCTTGGCGGCTGGACAAACATTCCGCTGATTGCGCCGGTCTACGCCATGCTTTTTATCGCTGCGATCGCGTTGTGGACAAGCAGCGACCGAGCGCCGCCGGCGATGGCGACGCCCTTGGCCATTCTTATTCAGGCGGGGATCTTCGGGGGCGTGACATTGCTCGTTCTAACGATGATGTATGTCGGGTGGACCGGCGTCGGGGCGCCCGTCATCGAGGGATTCCAGGGGCGATACTGGCTGCCGATGCTGCCGCTGCTCCTGGGGCTCGCGCCAGCGCGGCTGTCGCTGCTGCCCGATGATCGCACACGTTTTTTCATCGCGGTCACCGCATCTTCAATCGGTCTCTTCACGATGGTGGGTTCGGTTTTCAGTCATTATTACCGATAACCGGCCGCCAGGCCGAGGCGTCGAGATCGAGCGCCTTGCGCATCTCGCTTATCTTTTCGAGCTTCAGCGCCAAGGGCGCCCAGTCATCGCGCTCGGCGATGGGCGCCCAGATCGCCTCGACCTCGTCGATCAGCATCGTGCAGGGCGCGCCCGCGAAATAGGGATGCGACAGGCGCTCGGGCCGGTCGGGCTCGAACCTTTCGAGCCGCTCGCGAACAGGCGTGAAGGCGGCGTCCGCGTAGAGCGTCGCCTGCGGACTTGCGCCTGCGCGCGCGGCTGACGCCTGCCCGCAGAACCAGTCGAAGAACACACGCTCGAAGGGGATCTTCGTCTTCTCCATCCATTGCAGCAGCACGACGACGAAATCGAAGTCGCTCGCGTCGCGCGGCGCAATCCCGAGGCGCGCGAAAAACGCCTGGACCATCTCGCGCTCGAATTCTTTGGGGAAGGTCGCGAGGGCGGCGCTGAGCGCTTCCGTATCCGCGACGAGCGTCAAGGCGCCGCCGAGGCGCGCGAGGTTCCACAGAACAGCGTCGGGCTGGCGGCCATAGGCGTACAGCCCCGACTGGTCGAAGTACGCCGCCGTGAAGGAGAGGTCTGTGTACGGTAGAAACCGCCACGGGCCGTAGTCGAAGCTTTCCCCCGTAACATTCATGTTGTCGGTGTTAAGAACGCCGTGCACGAAGCCTGCCGCCATCCATTGCGCGCAAAGGCGCGCGGCGCGGGCGATGATGCGCGCAAACCAGCGCGGCGCAAGGTCGGCGGCGCCGACGAGGTCGGGCTCGAATGAAGCAACACAATAATCGACGAGCCGCGCGATCGCTTCGGCGTTCTTCTCAAACGCCAGTCGCTGGAAAGTCCCAAAACGCACATGGCCATGGCTGAGCCGCACGAGAACGGCCGAGCGCGTCGGCGAGGGCTCGTCATTGCGGTGAAGGCTTTCGCCGGTCTCGACGACGCTGAACGTCTTCGACGTGTAGACGCCGAGCGCCTCAAGCATTTCCGTCGCGAGGATTTCCCGCACCGCGCCCTTCAGCGTCAGGCGCCCGTCCGCCGTGCGGGAATAGGGCGTCTTGCCGGAGCCTTTCGTGCCGAGGTCGAGAAGGCGCCCCTGCCCGTCCCGCATCTGCGCGAACAAAAAGCCGCGGCCGTCGCCTAGGTCCGGATTGTAAACGCGGAACTGGTGGCCGTGATAACGCAGGGCGAGCGGCGCGCTGAGATTGTCGGCAAGAGGATGGAAGCGCGCGAAATGAGCGATCCAGTCTGCGTCGGAAAGCCGCGACAGGCCGACCGCGTGCGCCCAACGGTCATTTCGATAGCGCAAGATCGCTTGCGGAAATTCCGCCGCCGCGACGCGGTCAAAAAATGGGGCTCCGTCCGCAAGCGCGGCGAAGGCAGGGTCAGGCAGGTAGGGCGCGGGTTGAGGATCGGTCATGGCCGCCGCGAGACCTAGGGGCGTCCTCGCCGGGGCGCCAGCGGGGCTACCCAAAAAATAGACGCGCTATCTACAGCCAAATTCGCCGATCTTCGCGGCCTAAAGAGGCGTGCATGGTCGCCGGATTGCTTGATTCTTTCAATTTCGCTTGCCTCGTTCGGTCCTTTCGCGCATGCGAGGCGTGGAAACCACCGGACCCCCGATGCCCGACACAGTCCGCCCCGCCGACGGCCTGCCCTCGCGCGACGACGTTGTCGCCGCCGCCGGGCGCATTGAAGGCCGGGTCATGCGCACGCCGATCATTCGCGCTGAGCGGCTTTCCGCGCTCACTGGCGCCGACATCGTGCTGAAGCTTGAGAGCCTTCAATTCACCGGCGCCTTCAAGGAACGCGGCGCGCTCAACAAACTGCTCGCCATGAGCAGCGCCGACCGCGCGCGCGGCGTTGTTGCGGCCTCGGCTGGCAATCATGCGCAGGGCCTTGCCCGGCACGCGAAAGCGCTCGGCGTCGCGGCGACCATCGTGATGCCGACGACGACCCCGGACGTCAAAGTGCGACAGACGCGCGCCCTCGGCGCCGACGTCATCCTAACCGGACAAAGCTTCGAGGAGGCGCACGCCGCGGCGGAAGGCGTCGCGGCCTCGAAGGGCCTCGTTTTCGTCCATCCTTTCGACGACCCGGCCGTGATCGCCGGTCAGGGGACGATTGCGCTCGAGATGATCGAGGATGGCCCGTCCCTCGATGCGATCGTCGTGCCGGTCGGAGGCGGCGGCCTCATCGCCGGCATGGCGCTCGCCGCGGAAGGGTCCGGCGTCGAAATTGTCGGCGTCGAGGCCGATCTGTTTCCCTCGATGAAGAACGCGCTCGACGGGATCGCGCGCCCGGTCGGCGGCAACACGCTCGCCGAAGGCATCGCGGTGAGGGAAGCAGGCCGCCTGACGCGGCGCATCGTCAAAGGCCGCGTCAGCGACATCATCCTCGTCGACGAGCGGCTTCTCGAACGATCGCTCAGCATGCTGATGAACGAGCAAAAGCTTCTGGTCGAGGGGGCCGGCGCGGCTGGGCTCGCCGCCGTATTGAAGGAGCCCGAACGCTTCCGCGGCAGGACCGTCGGTCTCGTCCTGTGCGGCGGCAACATTGATGCGCGCCTCCTTTCCATGATCTTGATGCGCGACCTCGCGCGATCGGGACGTCTTGCGCGCCTCAGGGTCGAGCTTCTCGACATGCCGGGCCAACTCGTGCGCGTCGCGACGATCATCGCCGAGGGCGGCGGCAATGTCATCGACGTCGGCCACCACCGCACCTATTCGGACCTTCCCGCCAAGATGACCTGCATGGACGTGACGATCGACACGCAAGGCCAGGATCACCTCGACCGCATCATCGGGAACCTGCGCGCCGCCGGTTATGCCGTTGAAATCGCAGCTTATTGAGATAAACGTTCACAATCGGCCGCAGACCGTCGCCGCTGCCTGACCGGCGGCGACGGCTCGTCAAACGGGCGCGGGGAGAGAAACGTCCGGAGCCCCTGCCCGCATTTTGGCGGCACTGATTATCGAGCGCGGCGGCGCGCATTTCTCACGTCCTGGCGCCGGGCTGCTCAATCCCCGCCGCCGTCGCCGCCGCATCCGCCGCTATCGCCGGCGCCGCAGTCGTCCGCCGAGCCGGAGCCCGCGCCATAAGGAAAGAACGCGCCATCGCCGCCCTTGCCAGAGGCGGCGCGCCGACGCCCGCGCGCGGCGATCGCGATCAAGGCGAGGACCGCGATCGCCATGATGGCGATCGCGGTCTCCCGACCTGTCAGGAACTCGATCATGTCATTCTCCGATGGCGCCTCGCCCGAAGATGGCCGTCCAATGTATCAATTCCGTGACGCCGCCCCGGAATTTCGCGGTTGAATTGCAATGGATGACGCCTATTTCTAGGGAAGTTGAGGAGGGGGCCCGAAATGCGATCGCGCGCTTTTTGGAGTTTGCCGCTTCGCGCCGCCATTCTGACGGCGGCAGCGGGCGTTCTCGCTCTTTTCAGCGCGCTCGCGCAGGAAGGGGAGCCCCAGCGCGACGGCGTCCTTCTCAAACTCAACGGTCCTGTGACGCCGGCGAATGCGCAATACCTCGCGCGCGAGATCGCGGCGGCGAGCGCGAGCGGCAAGGAACTTGTCCTCATCGAGATCGACACGCCGGGCGGCCTCGTCGACTCCATGAAGACGATCATCAAGGCGATGCTCGCTTCCAACGCGCCGGTCGTCACCTTCGTGGCGCCGCAGGGCGCGCGCTCGGCGTCGGCGGGGCTTTACATCATGTACGCGGCGAACGTCTCGGCGATGGCGCCCGGCACCAACACGGGCGCGGCGACGCCCGTCGAGGTCGGAGGGGCCCCGTCGGACGAAAGCCCGTTTGAGGAGAACAAGCCTAAACCCCAGGGCGGCGAGGACGGAGCGCCCGCCGTCAATCCGCAGACGGACGACAAGGACGCAGAGGCGCCGCCGCTCGCCAACCGGGACGCCTTGCGCGCCAAGGTCATCAACGATTCGGTCGCCTATATCCGCGCGCTCGCCGAGAAGCGCGGGCGCAACGCCGACTGGGCGGAGAAAGCGGTGCGCGAGGCGGCCTCCGTGACGAGCCGCGAGGCGCTTGAGCTCGGCGTCATCGATCTCGTCGCGGATGATCGCGATGATCTCCTTCAAAAGCTTGACGGGCGCGTCGTGACGACTGCCGACGGACAGAAGACGCTGCGGACGAAGAATCTGCGTCTCGCCGAAGTCGTTCCGACCTTCATCGAGCGCATTCTCGGCTTCATCGCCGATCCCAATGTCGCCGTCATCCTGATGTCTCTCGCGACGACGGGCATAATCATCGAAATGTGGAATCCGGGCTCGATCTTTCCAGGCGCGCTCGGCGTGTTATGCCTCATTCTCGGACTATATGCGTTCCAAGTGCTGCCTTATAACTGGCTCGGCGCCGTGCTGATGGGCGTGGGCGCGATCCTAATTCTCGTCGAGGCGTACACGCCGACCTTCGGCCTTGTCGGCCTCACCGGACTTGGCGTCTTCGCCGCCGGCCTTTACCTGATTTTTCCCGAAGGGTTCCGGGTTTCGACGAGCCTCATCGCGACCATCGTCGCGACGGCGGGCGCGTTCCTCGCGCTCGTCTTCTTCGCGATCGTCGGGTCGCGCAGCCATGGCCCGATGATCGGCGCCGAGGCGATCCGCCGGCGCGAGGGCGTCGTCGACGACTGGCATGGCAAGGAAGGCTGGGTGATCGTCGAGGGCGAGCGCTGGCGCGCGCGCTCCGACAGGCCCCTGAGCCCCGGCGACAAGGTGAAAGTGATCGAGATCGACGGCCTCGTCCTTGTCGTGCGACAGGCCAAGGGCGGGATCTTCCCGATCGGCGCGGCGCAGGAGGCGACGTGACCGCGAACGACATCCTTGCGGTCATCGACTGGCGCGCTGTCGGGTTCGAGGCCGCGCTCATCGCGGGCGCATTCCTCGCGTTCGGCGCCGTCGCCATGCTAACGCAGCGCGCGCGCCGGACCGGCTATCAGCTCGGCGACGAGTTCACGCCTGACGCCGGCGTCGTCGAGACCTGGGACGGGCGCACGGGCTACGTGCGCGTCGGCGGCGAATTGTGGAAGGCCGAGGCGAAAGCGCCGCTCGCGCCTGGCGTCGCCGTCAAAGTGGCGAAGAAAGACGGAATGCTGTTAAGGGTCACGCCCGTCTAGGCGCGGTATCGAAAGGAAGCATCAATGCTGGATGGCCTTGGCCTGCTCGCTCCCGTCCTGATCCTCGGGATCGTCGTCATCACCAACATCTTCAAGATCCTGCGCGAATATGAGCGCGGCGTGGTCTTCACCCTTGGCCGCGTGGGTCGCAAGGCGGCAGGGCCCGGCATCGTCCTTCTGATCCCGATTGTGCAGCAGATGCGCAAGGTCGACATGCGCACGCTCGTGCATGACGTGCCGGCGCAAGACGTCATCAGCCGCGACAACGTCTCGGTGAAGGTGAATGCGGTCATCTATTACCGGGTCGTCGACGCAGTGCGCGCCGTTGTTCAGGTGGAAAACTACATGGCCGCGACCAGTCAGCTCGCCCAGACGACTTTGCGCTCGGTGCTCGGCAAACATGAGCTCGATGAAATGCTGCAAGAGCGAGACAAGCTCAACAAGGACATTCAGGCGATCCTCGACCACCAGACCGAGGCGTGGGGCATCAAGGTCTCTAACGTCGAGATCAAGCACGTCGATGTCGCCCCGGAGATGATCCGGGCGATCGCCAAGCAGGCTGAAGCCGAGCGCGAGCGGCGGGCGAAAATCATCTCCGCCGAGGGCGAGCAGCAGTCCGCCGCCAAGCTTGCGGAAGCCGCGCATGTGCTCGCGACCCAGTCGGGCGCGATGGAGCTGCGCTACCTCAACGCCTTGCAGGAAATCGCGTCCGACCGTTCGAATACGATTGTTTTTCCCTTCTCGCTCGAACAGCTGGGGCGGGCGATCCGGGGCTGAATCCCTTTGTTGAAAACCGGCAACATTGGACCAAAAGTAGCGATTTGAGACCAATCGACGGCCGAAAATAGCGTCGGTCGCTCGCAAATCCGTGATTTGGCGGATAGGCTTCCCGCACAAGTTCGGCACGTCAGCCAATGGCGGCCGCTTTACGGGAGGGTTTCATGAACAAGCGCCTATTGGCGAAAGCCTCATTCATTGCGTTGACGGTCGCGGCGAGCCCGGCCTTCGCCCAAAGCGCCGTGGATGCGCTTCGCGACGAAGTGCTGGTCACCGCGACCAAAAAGGCCGACGCGGAAAACGTACAGGACGTGCCGCTTGCCGTCACCGCCTTCGGCGAAGAGCAGCTCGATGCGCTGAAAGTCCGCGATCTCGGCAATCTCAGCTACAGCGCGCCGAACGTACAGCTTGAAGACATCGGCACCTCGCGCGGCGTCGCCAACTTCTCTGTGCGCGGCCTCGGCATCAACTCTTCGATCCCGTCGATCGACCCCGCGGTCGGGCTTTTCATCGACGGCGTCTATATCGGCCAGAACGGCGGACAGGTGCTGGACATCTTCGACCTTGAATCAGTCGAACTCCTGCGCGGCCCGCAGGGCATTCTCTTTGGACGGAATGTCACCGGCGGCGCCGTCCTCGTCAACACCAAGCGTCCGAACCTGAACGAGTTCGAAGCGTCCGCGAAATTCGCGGTAGACAGCGGTCTGCGCGGCACGGGCGCCAATTATTACGCGATGGGCTCGGTGTCGGGCCCACTGATCGAGGGCACGCTCGCGCTGAAGCTTTCGGCCTACTACAATCGCGACAAAGGATATCACGAGCGTTATCTCGGCGGGCCGAATCTTACCGCGACGGTTGCGGGCATCGGCGGCACGGCCGCCTTCCTGCAGGGCCTCGGCTATCCAATCGCCGTCAACACGCCGGACGAGTTCGTCAATTTCGGTCAGGCGGAAACCTGGATGATCCGTCCGTCGCTGTTGTGGTCGATTTCAGACAGCGCCGAACTTCTCATCCGCTACGAGCACGGCGACAGCTCCGGCGATGGTCCTGCGGCGCAGAACCATCCGGGCTTCAATGCGAGCTACGTCACGACCGGCGGCGTCGTGGTTCCGCCCTCGGTGTCAACCAACGCCTTCTTCAGCCGGTCGCGCGACACGCTCGACTTCTCGATCGACGAACCCGGCTTCTATAACTTCAAGTGGGATGCGGTGACGGCCGAGCTCAATATCGACGTGCCGTTCGGCGACGGCACGATCACCAACATCTTCGGCTGGCGCCAGTCGTCCGGCGACACGCTGAGCGACATTGACGCGACGCCGTTCTGGCTGTTCCACGCGGGGTCGATCACCGAGTACGACCAGCTGTCGAACGAACTTCGCTATTCAGGCACCTTTGGGCGTCTCGGCACGACGGTCGGCTTCTATTACTTCACGTCGGATAACGCCTATGAGGAACAGCGCTTCCTTCTCGGCGGGCGCCAGTCCTTCTTCGGCGGGGGCATCCAGGACGCTCGTCAGTTCGGCGTCTTCGGCCAGATGGAATATGGTCTCACCGACGCTTTCACGCTGATCGCGGGCGTTCGCTACACGAACGAGAAGAAGTCGGTCGACATCTACAACCTGATCCCGCCCTTCACGAACGCCCCGCCGCCGGCGCCGATCGCCAGCTGCTCGGTGTTCGACGGATCGTGCGGCGTCGACTTCTCCGAGGCGCGGACGTGGAAAAACGTGACGCCGAAGTTCGGCTTCCAGTGGGCCGCGCGCGACTGGTTCAATGTCTATGGGCACTGGACCGAGGGCGTCCGTTCGGGCGGCTACAACTTCCGCAACACCGCGGCGCTGATCCCGATCGAGGGCTTCGACGAAGAACAGGTCCAGACGATCGAGTTCGGCTTCAAGGCGCAGCCGGCGGACGGCCGCGCGACCATCAACGCTGCGATATTCCGGACCGACATCAACGACATGCAGCGCGAGGTGAACCTGCCTGACCCCGTCGCCGGCGTCGTCCAGCTCATCCGCAACACGGCGGACGCGCATATCTTTGGCATCGAGCTCGAGGCGCAGTACGCGGTCACCGACAACCTGCTCATCACCGGCAATCTCGGGCGGCTCGACGGCACCTATGAGAACGTGTTCTTCAACCTGAACAGCGACTTCCTCGATGTCACGACGGGCACACCGACGACGACTGGCATCCAGAACCTGCCGCTCGACACCGACATCATCGACGCACGCGACCTGCAGCTTGAGCTGCCGCGTCTTGCGCCGTGGACCTACGGCATGGGGTTCGTCCATTCGATGTCGCTCACCGACAACCTCTCGGTCGACACACGCTTCAACTGGTCGCACCGTGACGCCAACTTCTACACCGATAACAATCTCGGCATCCTCAACGGCGCCGACATTGTCGACGCGACGATCGCACTCAACATCGGCGAAAAGGCGGTCTTCTCGATCTACGGCCAGAACCTCCTAAATGAGGTGACGCATGGCGGCGAAACGCAGCTGCCGCGCGCGCTCGGCGGCGGCACGTTCGCGCCGCTCAACAAGGGGCGGGTCGCCGGCGTAGAGCTTCAGTTGAAGTTCTAAAAACCTCGCCGACTTCACGGCTGAAGGCCCGGACCTGACGGTCCGGGCCTTTTCTTTTCGCGCGCTTGCCGGAAGTGCGCGGGGGGCGTAGCCTTCGCCGCCGTCTCAGCATGGCGGGGGATTTCCATGATCATTCGTCATCTGACGCCTGCGCTGGCCGCGGGAGCTTGCATCCTGTCAACGAGCGCGCTCGCGCAAACGCCCGCTGACGCGCCGGCGACGCTGGTCGTCACGGTCGAACTGAAAAGCACGGGCGTGCAGCGCCCGAAATCGGGCGAGAAAAACGTCACCTGGACGGTCGCGCACACCTTCACGACGACGACGAAGCTCAAAGCGGACAAGGCGCAAGGAAGCCCGCAGCTTCACAAGCCGAACCCCGGGCAGCAGGCGGCGAACGAGAGAGCGGCGAAGGCTGCTGAAAAGGCGGCGTCGGACGCTGAGCCGCTGATGGCCCAGGCGGAGAAGATTTTTGAAAAGTGCGGCGACGATGAGGCCTGCATCGAGCGCGAAACGCTGAAGCTGGCCGGCTCGCTCGACAAGGAGAAGACAGCCGCCGCCGGGAAGTCCGCGGCGGAGGCCGCCGAGGCGGCCGACAAGGCCGTGCCGAAAGGCACGCGCTATCAGAACTTCCGGCGCGGCGCTGCGACCGGCGTCTACAAGATCGACGAAGTGGCGCACGAAGCCTATTTCGACGCCGCCTGCTCGACACGGAATGAAGCGAGCTGTTCGATCGATACCGTTGTCAGGGGCGAGGGGGCGCTGGAGAGTTCCGACGGTAAAACCGCATTGCCGGCGGCGGCCTGGATCGAAGTGGATCATCAGACCGGCACGGCGATTGTGATGCTGACCGGCTTCGGGATCGGCAAAGCGACGAAGACAGTGAAATCCGGCGCTCCCGAGCGGCCCTCGGGTTCGAGCGAGGTCAAGCGGACTTCGCTCCCGGAAGGCTTCGGGAGCCCGATGCTGGAAGGCAAATGCTCGGCGGGCTGCGCCACCGCGAGCGGCAGCTTCACTAAAGAGACGATCGAGCCCCTGCTCCGCCAGCCGGCGACCCTGACGATCAGTTGGAAATTCACGCAGCCCTGAAGCCGGGTCCCACCATCCCTGTGACCGCGCCCATCGCCGAAATCGACGCCCGCGGCCTAAAATGCCCGCTTCCCGTCCTCAAGATGGAGGCGATGCTGCGGCGCATGGCCCCCGGCGCAAGGCTGAGGATCGCCGCCGACGACCCGCTCGCCGTGATCGACATTCCCCATTTTGCAATAGCTGGCGGGCACACATGCGAACGGCTTGAGGGACAGTCCGGGCTTTGCGTCTTTCTTGTCACGCGGGGCGAAAAACCGTGAGCCGTGAAGGTCGTGACCTTGCCAGCCACGACTCCGGCGGCGCCAAATTGTGTTCCGGCGTGGTAAAGGTTAATGTGCCGAGGGGCGTTCTCTCGTGAGCGCCTTGTCGCCGGCGGGGGCCAAGGCGCTTCGGCCGGCATCGGGGAGTCGAGGGGTTATGAGGGAAAAACAGTCGATGGTCACATCCGGACTTCGCCGCGCCCTGATGGGCGCCTTGGCGGCTTCGGCCCTTGCGTTCTCCGCGAGCGGCGTCGCGCACGCCAACTACGAGATCGGCCTGAACGCCTACAAACAGGGCCAGTACGACGTCGCCGTGGATGTGTGGCGCCGTTTCGCGGTCGCCGGCGACGTGCGGTCGATGAAGGCCCTTGGCGACGTTTTCTCGGGCGCGGTGCTTGAGGGCGTCAAAGGCGCGACGATCCCGCTCGAGACCGGCAAGAAGATCGACAATGTCGAGGCGCTGCGCTGGTATTCGCTCGCCGCCTATCATCGCTTCAACGAAGGCTTCCAGCTGCCGACGGCGGAGGAGCGCAACGCACAGATCCTCGCCGAAGAGCGGCTGCCGGAAATCCGCTTCCGCATGTCGACTTCCGACGTCGCCAAGGCCGAGCGTCTCGTGTCTGACACTTTCGAACGCGGCAGCCCCTACGACCTGTACACGCTCGGCGACATGTATCGGCGCGGCACCGGCGTCGAAAAGGACAACGTCAAGGCGTTGACCATGTACGCGCTCGCCAAGGCCCGCGGCGTCGGCGCGGCGTCAATCGCGTTCGAGGAACTCGAAGCGCTGATGTCGAAAAAGGAAGTCGACAACGCGCTCGAGAAAGTCGTCGGCTGGCAACCGCCGCTCCCCGAGGAGCACACCGGCCAGACGCCGCAGCAAAAGGAACTCGAACGCACCAAGAAAGAGCTTGAGGAACTGCGCCTGCAGCAGGCCCTTTCGGCGATCGCCGACATCGACGTCGAGCTTATCCAGCGCGGCCTCAAATCGCTCGGCATGTATTACGGCCCCATCGACAACACGATGGGGACCGAGACGCGCGAGGCGATCCGCCGCTTCCAGTATTCGCGCATCAGTTCGGACGCCACGCTCACCGAAGACGAGAAGGACGCGGTCAGGACCGGCGTTCTCACCGCACGCCAGACGGTCGAACTCTTCGCGGCGGCGGCCGCCGAAGGCCATCCGATGTCGCAATATGTGTACGGCATCATGCATGTGCGCGGCATCGGCGTGGTCCAGGACGGCGACAAGGCGCTCGAATGGCTGAACCGCGCGGCCAAGTCAGACCTCGCCATCGCGCATTACGCGCTCGGCGTCGTCTATCGCGACTCAACCCCCGGCCTCAATCCGGTGAAGCCGGACAAGGCCAAGGCCGCGATTCATTTCGCGCGCGCGCAGTCGCTCGGCTATCGGCCGGCGGCGGAGGCGCTTCGCCAGCTGGAATTCGAAAAGCCGCGCGGCATCGAGTAGGTAGGAGAGCAGTTCCATGAAACGCGTACTGACCTTTCTGGCGGCGGCAAGCGGACTTTCGATCGCGCTCGCCTCGGCCGCTGACGCGCAGACCCTAGGCGGCTTTCCGATCCGTGAACCGGGCGCAAGCCGTCCGGGCCCGGGCGATGGCGGCGCGGGCGCAGGCCCCGGCTCGTCCTCCCGCAATGAAGTCGTTGTCAGCCAGGACGCCGGCAGCCGCGTGACGACGGTTGCGCAGGCGATGCGGCTTGTGCGACCGGGCGGCGTCATCCTCGTCAAGGGCGGCGTCTACAACGAGAACATTGTCGTCACGAAGCCGGTGGAGATCCGCGGCGTGCCGGGTGACTACGGCCGCAACGCGGTCTTCCGTCCGAGCCCGGCGGCGTCCTGCGTGTCGGTCGCCCCGGATTCGGCGCTGGCGACGGTGAACATCTCGCAGCTCATTTTCGAATTCGACGACCGGTCGCCCTCGGGCGCATGCATCGACATTCAGGGCGGCACGGTGTCGGTTTCCGACAGCTTCGTTATCCCCGCCAATTCCGACATTCCGCTGCGCGCCGCTTACGGGCCGCTCGGCGGCACGGCTCGCCCGGACCTTCTCGACCACCTCGCCCGTCCGCCGCGCGATCGCAATGACCGCCTCAGCGACGATGCGGCGCGCCTTGAGGGCTATATCCGCCGTCACGCGCAGCCGGTCGGCGCCGAAAACAGGGACTGGTCGCTCGCCTCGGGCGCGGGCTCCGTCGAGCAATACGCGCATGTGCGCGGCGCCAAGGGCGTCGGCCTTCTCACCGGCCCGGCGTCGGGCATCCGCGTCGCCGCCGGCGACGTGCGCCTGAACGGCAACGTGATTGTCGGCGCGCGCACGGCGGTCAATTTCGTCAGCGAACGCAACGCCATCATCAAGGGTTCGATTTCGAACAACGTCGTCATCGGCAATGGCGCAGGCATCGCCGCGTCAGGCATCGCCGCTGATCTCATCCTCACCCGCAACACCATCCGCTACAACGCCGGCCCCGGCGTCAGCGCTGACGTCTATGACGGCGTGAAGATCATCGGCAATCAGATCACCGGCAACGAAACAGGCATCTATCTCTCGGAAAAAGTCCGGTCGGCTTCTGTCAACTCGAACCTCGTCGCACAGAACTTCGTTGATGCGATGCGCGTTTCGTCGGGATTCTTCGGTGCGGTCGGCGGCAACACCTTCGCCGAAAACGGCGGTTGCACGATTCAGTTCTTCTCGGCCGAGCAGAAGATCATCAACAACGCCGACATCAAGGTGACGGCGTTCAAGGACTTCACTCCGGTCGTCGCCTATGAAGGCAACAACTACGCGGTCGGCAACGCCGGCGACGCGAAGAAAAAGAAAAACAAGAAGAAAGGCGACCAGGGGACGATAGAACTCGCCTCCTGCAACGCGCCGCTCTGATCGTCTGGAAACGTGCTGACCAACGCGCCCCCGGAAACGGGGGCGCTTTCGTTTTTGCCTCGGGCAGCCGTGGTGCGGGCGGTCGGGGTCGAACCGACACTCCTTTGGGGAACCAGATTTTGAGTCTGGCGCGTCTGCCAATTCCGCCACGCCCGCGAAGCGACAGGCGGGCCTTATAAAGCGGCGGACGCGCAGAAGGAAAGAGTTTAGGGATTTAAGCTTAAGGGATCTCTGAGCGGACGCCGCCGATTGGAAAGCGGCGCGACACCCCCTAAATCCGTCGCCCAAATCCCTGATCCTACATCGCGATGCAAACCCCCAACCCCGTTGAAGATGCCCGGCACGCGACCGATGCGCGCCGCGGCGTCATAGACATCTTCCGGGATATGATCGCCGATCTCGAAGCGGGCTGGCGGTATGCGCGCGCCAGCGAGAGCCATGAGGGCGACCCCGTCGCGGGGCCTGAAGCCTCGCTCGGCGAAATTGTCGACCGGCTCGACGAGCGCGCCTTCGGGCTGCTCCTGCTCTTGCTCGCCCTGCCCTGCACGCCGCCTTTCGTGTATCTGCTGCCGCAGATCGTCTCCCTGCCGATGCTGGCGCTTGCCGCGCAGATGGCCGCAGGGCGCCAGTCGCCCTGGTTTCCGCAGGCGATCCGCAAGCGCGGCTTGTCGCTGCAGGAATTCTCCAAGGTTCTCGACTTTTGCGAAAAATACGTTCGCTGGATCGAGAAGATCGCCCGACCTCGCCTGCCCGCCGTTACGGGCCGGATGGGAGCACGGGTCGCCGGGGCGTTGATGATCGTTCCGGCGCTGTCGATTCTTGCGCCTTTCCCCGGCACCAATACCGTTCCCGGGATCGGCATCGCCGTCGCGTCGTTGGGACTCATCCAGCGCGACGGCCTCCTTGTCATTATCGGCCTTCTCATCGGACTCGGCTGGGTCGCGGCGTTCTTGACCGTCGCGGCGCTTTTTGGCGTCGAGCTGGCGTCTTTCCTCAAGGACTGGCTTGGCGGGCTGTTCTGACTGCGGCGCCTTCGCCCGCGACGATCTGCGCGGCGGCGCCTGAGAGACGGCCGATTTAAGCTGCCTTGATGAACCTGGTTTCGTTCTTGCCGGCGGGTCCGCGCGGCGCGCTTGCGGTGTGCGCCGCGGCGAGCACGCTTTTGCTCGCGGGCGCGCATGCATTCGAGCGTTTCGGCGGGCTTGCGCCGTGCGCCCTCTGCCTCGACCAGAGAGAGGCTCACTGGGCGGGGCTTGGCGTCGCGCTCGCCGGACTTGCGCTTGCGGCCGCTTTCAAGGCCCAGCGCATCGCCGCCGCCGCCGCCGGCGCTTGCGCGCTTGTCTATCTCTTCAGCGCGGGCCTTGCCTTTTATCACACCGGCGTCGAGCACAAATTCTGGCCCGGGCCGGTCACCTGTTCCGGCGCCGGTCCGGTCAATCTCGATCCGTCGGCGCTCGACGCCGTGCTCAAGGGAACCGCGCCGGTCGTCTCCTGCACCGAACCTGCCTGGACGCTCTTCGACATCTCGATGGCCGGCTACAATCTTCTGGCCTCCGTGGCCCTTCTCGCGCTGTGCGCGATCGCAGCGGCGCGCGCCGTCGCCGAAGCGCGCATGGCCGCACGCCCCCGCGCGCACGCAGGCCGCCCGGAGGCTGCATGAGCGGCCCCGCCCGTCCCGGCGCAAGCGCCGCGCGCCTTGCTGAGATGCTGCGCGTTGATCACGCCGGCGAATTTGGCGCGGTGCAGATCTATCGCGGCCAGCGGGCAATCTTCGACCGGGCGCCCGGACGGGCTGACATCGCCGCACGTCTGAAGGAAATGGAGGACGGCGAGGCCGCGCACCTCGCCGCCTTCGACCGCCTGCTCGCCGAGCGGCGGGTGCGTCCAACCCTGCTCGCGCCGATCTGGAATGCAGCCGGGTTTGCACTCGGCGCGGCGACCGCGCTGATGGGCGAGAAAGCCGCGATGGCCGCAACCGCCGCCGTCGAGGAGGTCATTGAAAAGCATTACGCGGCGCAAGCCGAGGAAATGAAGGACGCCGAACCTGCGCTCGCGCAGACCGTGTCCGGCTTCCGCGACGATGAACTGGCGCACAAGGCGACCGCCGAAGCGCACGGCGCGGAAGACGCGCCGGGATACCGCCTGATGAGGTTCTTCATCCAAGCGGGCTGTCGCACCGCGATCCGCCTGTCCGAGAAGATTTGAAACTGGCGCCGGAAGATACGCGCATCAATGCGGTTGCAAAGACCGGTGGCGGGGGGCAGGATTCGCGCGCATCGGGGACCAGCAACGGCGGGATCAGATCATGACAAGAATAATAACGGCGCGCCTTGCCGCGATGCTTGGCGGCGCCTGCCTTATCGCGATTGCGGCGGGCTGCGCGAAGAAGCCGGCGCCCGTAAAGCCCGATGACGGCGCCGTCGCCGCCGCGCCGTCGGGCGACGAAACGGCGCGTGCGCGCGAATTCCTCGACAAGGTCGAAACGAGCTACCGTGAGCTTTTCGAGGAGGCCAGCCGCATCCAGTGGGTCAACGCGACCTACATCACTGACGACACCGATTGGCTCGCCGCGAAAAGCGCCGCCGAACTGACGAAACTCTCGGTCGACTATGCGAAGGAGGCCGCGACCTTCAAGGACGCCGCGCTGGCCCCCGATCTGCGCCGCAAGCTTGATTTCATCACGCTCGGCATCGTCGCGCCGGCGCCCTCGCGCGAGGGCGCCGCAAAAGAGCTCGCCGACATCACGACGCGCCTTGGCTCGACCTATTCGACGGGCTCGATCGACCTGTCGGGCGGCGCTTTCTCCGCCGCCGATCTCAGGGCCGCGCTGACCGGCATCCGCGGCCCTGAGGGCGACATCGCAAACCCCGTCGTGCGGCAGAACGAGACCGAGCTCTTGATGCGCCAGCTTCGCGATCCTGCCGAGCTCGCCGAGGTGTGGACGAAATGGAACGACTACGCGGCCCGCATGAAGGGCGACTACGCGCGCATGGTCGAGATCAGCAATGAGGGCGCAAGGGAGCTCGGCTACGCCGACACTGGCGCGCTCTGGCGTTCGGGCTACGACATGAGCCCGGAGGAGTTCGAGGCGGAAGTCGATCGCCTCTGGGCGCAGGTGAAGCCGCTCTACGACCAGCTTCATTGCTATGCGCGCGCAGAGCTCAACAAGAAATACGGCGACGCCGCCGTGCCGCTCGACCAGCCGATCCGCGCGGACCTTCTCGGCAACATGTGGGCGCAGGAATGGGGCGCGATCGGTGACATCGTTTCAGTCGGCCCGCAAAAATCCTCGGTTGATCTCGACGCGCTGCTGACGGCGAAGGGCTATGATCCGGTCAGGATGGTGAAGACGGGCGAGAACTTCTTCACATCGCTCGGCTTCGATCCGCTGCCGGAGACGTTCTGGACTCGCTCGCAGATCGTGAAGCCGCGCGACCGGGAGGTCGTCTGCCATGCGTCCGCCTGGGACATCGACCTCAAGGACGACATCCGCATCAAGATGTGCGTGACGGTCGGCGCCGAAGATTTCGTCACCATCCATCACGAGCTCGGCCACAATTTCTATCAGCGCGCCTACAAGGACCAGCCGGTCCTGTTTCAGAACGGCGCCAATGACGGCTTCCACGAGGCGATCGGCGACATGATCGCGCTGTCGATCACGCCGGAATATCTGAAGCAGGTCGGTCTTCTGGACGCCGTTCCGCCGGCGTCGGAAGACCTCGGGCTCTTGATGCGGCAGGCGCTCGACAAGATCGCGTTCCTCCCCTTCGGCCTCGTCGTCGACAAGTTCCGCTGGAACGTCTTTTCAGGAAAGATAACCCCGGCCACCTATAACGAAGGGTGGTGGGCGCTGAGGACGCAATATCAGGGGATCGCCCCGCCCTCCTCGCGGCCGGCGGACGGCTTCGACGCCGGCTCCAAGTACCACGTTCCGGGCAATGTTCCGTATACGCGCTATTTCCTAGCGCGTATCCTGCAGTTCCAGTTCTACAAGGCCGCCTGCGACCAGAGCGGCTGGAAGGGGCCGCTGCATCGCTGCTCGTTCTACAACTCGAAGGAGGTCGGGCGTCGGCTCAACGCCATGCTGGAAATGGGCGCTTCGAAGCCCTGGCCCGACGCGCTCGAGGCCTACACCGGCAGCCGGCGGATGGACGGTTCGGCGATCGTGGCCTATTTCGCGCCGCTGATGGAAGAGCTCAAGAAGCAGAACGCCGGGCGCCAATGCGGGTGGTGAGGCGCGTCGGGACCCAGAGCGCGCTGCAAAAGGTGCGACGCGGTTTACGAAGAAAAACGGGCGCCCAGCACGGCCCCGAGGCCGCGTTCGCGAACCCGTATTTCTGATAACGCGGTCTAGGCGCGCGCCCGCAAGTCACTCATCACGGCCCGCACCTGCGCGCGGGTGTCGTCGAGCGAAACGCCGGTGTCGATCACATAAGTCGCCCGCCGGCGCTTCTCCGCGTCCGGCGTCTGCTTCATCAGGATCGACCGGAACTTCATCTCCGTCATGCCGGGGCGCGCAAGGACGCGGACGCGCTGCACATCCGCCGGGGCGGATACGACGACGACCGCGTCAAAGAATTTTTCGTGCCCCTTCTCAAAGAGAAGCGGAATGTCGAGCACGACGATGTCGGCGCCCTCGCGCGCAGCCGCGTCGATGAACGCGCCGCGATCGGCGCCGACCAGCGGATGGATCAGCGCCTCGAGTTCATGGAGGGCGACGGCGTCGTTGAGAACAAGGGACGACAGCCGGTCGCGGTCGACGCCGTCCTCGCCGATCGCCTCGGGAAAACGTTCCTTCACCGCGATAAAGCCGGCGGCGCCCGGCGCATAAAGGCGCCTTACCGCGGCGTCGGCGTCCCAGACCGCCGCGCCTTCCTCCGCGAACATCGCCGCGACGGTCGATTTTCCCATGCCGATAGAGCCTGTGAGCCCGACGGTGATCATGGCGTCCCCCTCGCCTTCAGCGCAGCGACGAGCCGCGCGCGCAGGTCACCGTCGACAATCGCTGTCGATCCGAGCCAGGCGCGATAGCCGACAGCCGCCTGATGCATCAACATCGAAAGCCCGTCGATGATCGTCGCGCCGCGCCCGCGCGCCGAAGCAAGAAGCGGGGTTTCGAGGGGAGAATAAACGATGTCGGCGACAGCCGCGCCGCGCGGCAGGCGCCCAAGGTCGATTTCGAGCGCCGGCGAGCCGGTCATGCCGAGCGAGGTTGCGTTGACGAGAAGGTCGATGGTCGCAAGCGCGTCGCTGCGAGCGTCCCATTCTATGACCCTGGCGTCGATGAGCTGCGCCAGATGGCGCGCTCGATCGGCCGAACGGTTGGCGATCAGGATCTCCCTCGCGCCCGCAAGCCGCTTCAGCGCGACCGCGACGCCGCGCCCTGCCCCGCCGGCGCCAAGGACAAGAGCGCGCTGCGGCCGGACGCCGGCTTCCTCCAGCGACGCCGCAAAGCCCGCGATGTCGGAATTATGCCCCTCGATGCGCCGCCCGCCGAAAGTGAGCATGTTCGCAGCGCCTGCCGCGCGCGCCTCCGCGCTCGCCTCGTCGCACAGGCCCAACGCGCGCTCCTTGTGCGGCAACGTGACGTTGACACCCATGAAGCCGTCTAGGATCAGCCGCTCGATGGCATCCTTGAACGAGGCGTCATCGGGCGGAACTGGAATCGCTTCATAAATGATCGTCCTTCCCTCGCGCGCCGCCCAGGTCTGATGAATGAGCGGCGAGAGCGAGTGGCCGACCGGCCAGCCGACGACGCCCGCCTTGCGCGGCGTTCTCACCACAACAAGGCCCCCTGCCCTTTGAGGAACCCAATTAGCGGAAAGAGCGCGAGCCCGAGCACGGTGAAGTGGTCGCCGTCTATGCGCTCGAACAGCCGGCCGCCGAGCGCCTCAACCTGATAGGCGCCGACGCTGGCGAGAACTTGCTCGCCTGCTTGGGCCAGATAATCCTCGATCTCGCGGCGCGTCATCGCCCGCATGTGGAGCGTCGCCGCCGCGCCGTTCTCGAACACCACGGCCCCGTCGCGTACGACGCAAACTGCGTTGACGAGGCGATGGGCCCTGCCTGCGCAGAGTTCGAGCCGATCGGCAGCCTCACGCATCGAGCGCGGCTTGTCGAAGATTTCGCCGTCCATTTCCATGATCTGGTCAGCGCCGATTATGAACGCCCCAGGCGCCGCGATCGAGTGAGCTTTGGCGCGGGCCAGCGCAAGGCTGAGATTTTCGGGACCCATTCCTTCGGCGAGAAACGCGCGCTTCAGCGCAGCCTCGTCTGCGTCAGGGGCTTGCGCCCGATATGAAACGCCGGCGCCATCGAGGATCTTGCGTCTTATCGCGCTTGTCGAGGCAAGGATGATTTCCGTCTCACTCATCGACGTCGCTCATCATGTCAGGCTGGCGGTTTCGCCGCGCGGATAGTTTGGTCAGAATAGCCGCCGCCGTCTCCTCGACCGATTTCCGCGTTACGTCGATGACAGGCCAGCGATGTTTGGCATAAAGCCGTTTGGCGGCGAGCACTTCCGCCCGGATACTGTCGAGATCGGAATATCCCTCTGCGTGTTCGGCGGCGTTCATGCCGCCGAGGCGGCTCTGGCGGATTTGCGCAAGCCTCTCGGGGCTCGCGATCAGGCCTATAACCAAAGGGTTTTTGAGGTTTGCGAGTTCAGGCGGCGGCTCCACATGCGGAACGAGGGGAATATTAGCTGCTTTGACGCCCCGGTTCGCCAGATACATGCAGGTCGGGGTCTTCGACGTCCGGCTGACGCCTATGAGGACGACGTCGGCAGGCTCGAGATCATACGTCATTTGCCCGTCGTCATGGGACAGCGTGTAGTCGACCGCTGCGATGCGCCGGAAATAGGCGTCGTCCATTTCGTGTTGCGCGCCCGCCTTGCGCGTCTGCTCAAAGCCGAGAAAGTCCGAGAACGCCTCGATGAACGGGTCGAGGACGGAGATCGCAGGCGTTTGAAGTTCTGAGCACCGGACTTCGAGCATTCGCCGCAGATCGGGATTGACGACTGTGTAAAGCACAAGCCCGGGCGCATTCTCGATGTCGCCGAGCACTTTTTCCATCTGCGGCTTCGAGCGGATCAGCGCATAGATATGCTCGAACGGATACGCGTTCGCGAATTGCGATGTCACCGCCTTGAAGACGGCGTTCAATGTCTCGCCTGTGGAATCCGACACGAGGTGGACATGGAAGTAGCTGGACACCTTTTCTGCAACAGCCGTGGTCATCGCACCGCGATCCTGTGAGGAGGCTGGGGAAGGGTGGTGCAAAGAGTGTTGGAATCAAGTCTTGCGCGCCCCTGATCGCGAGACGCTGTTTTTTTTCGGCGCCGACGCCCGGGCGGCGCCCAGCCGCTGAGGGAAAGAAAGCGGCACACAGTGCGTCGATTCGGTGGCGCTGGAGGACGGGAAAAGATTTCGTCAGGGGCGACTTGCCAGGAGCGGGAATTGCCTCGCCACGCCGACTTCGCGCATAGAACATGTCCAGACAGGCTCTGATTTGGTGCGCAAGGGGTTGGGGGAAGTGGGGGCAAATCCGCTGGAAAACGGTTCGACGCTTCGTTTTCCCCGGCTTTCCGCATTAATACTTCCTTCATGATTCTTAAGAGAGTCTTAAAAGGTTGAAGAGGCTAACGCCAATGCGTGGGGTTTAATGAAACGGTTCCTTGCTACCGCTCGCGGTGAAGCGCTTGCGCCGCCGCCGATCTGGCTGATGCGCCAGGCTGGGCGCTATCTCCCCGAATACCGTGCCGTGCGCGCGCAAGCGGGGTCGTTTCTGGACCTTTGTTACAATTCGGCTCTGGCGGCCGAAGTGACCCTTCAACCGATCCGTCGCTATGATTTTGACGCAGCGATCCTGTTCGCTGATATCCTCCTGGTCCCGCATGCGCTCGGTCAGGAAGTTTCCTTTGCCGAAGGCGAGGGCCCGCGGCTGAACCCTGTTAAAACCCTTGACGAAATAAAGCGATTTCGAGAGCGGAACATTCATGAGCGCCTTGCGCCCGTCTATGAGACCGTGCGGCAGGTGCGGGCGGGTCTGTCAGCCGAAAAAACCCTGATCGGTTTTGCCGGCGCCCCATGGACTGTCGCGACCTACATGATCGGCGGCGGCGCCCAGCGTGACCCCTCAGCGCTGCGCTCCATCTGGTATGGCGACCCCGCCTTCGCTGAGGCGTTGACGGCTCTCCTCGTCGAGGCGACGGCGGATTATCTCCTGGCGCAGATCGCGGCAGGTGCGGAGGCGGTACAGCTTTTCGACACATGGGCCGGCGGCCTGCCGGAGAAGGTGCTCAAGGCAGCCTGCCTCGATCCTGCGGACGCCATCGCCCGCAAGGTGAAGGCGAAGCACCCAGAAGTCCCAGTCATCCTGTTCCCGAAAGGGGTAGGGCCAGCCGCGAAGGCGTTCGCGGCGCTCGATCACTGCGATGTCATTGGCATTGACCACAGCCATCCCTGGACAGACGCTCGCCAGTCCTTGAGCCCCTACGCAACCGTCCAGGGAGGGCTTGACCCGATGCTCGTCGTCGCTGGCGGCGGGCGGATGGAGGACGAGGCCCGGCGCCTAGTCGAGACTTTCCGCGACGCGCCCTACATCTTCAATCTAGGCCATGGCCTCACCCCGGACACGCCGCCCGAACATGTGGCTCGGCTCGTCGAGGTGGTGAGGGCGAGCGGGGAGGGCCGATGAGCGGCTTTCTCGCCGGGCACTACCTGACGTTGAAGGCCCTGCACCTGTCCGCGGTGATCGCATGGATGGCCGGCATGATGTACCTGCCGCGGCTCTTCATCTACCATCTGATGAGCGGGCAGGGCGGCGAGGCGGAAGGCTTCTTCGTGAAGATGGAGCGCCGGCTCCTGAAGGGAATCATGACCCCGGCCCTTGTCGCGGTATGGCTTTTCGCGGTTCTGATGCTGATCGCCAACCCGGCTCTCCTCAAGGCTGGCTGGTTCCACGTCAAGCTGCCGATGGTGATCGGGATTTCGGCGATCCACGGTTTTTACGCCGCGACCCAGAAGAAATTCGAACGGGGCGAACGCCCGCGCACAGACCGCTTCTGGCGCCTGATGAATGAGGCCCCGTTCGCCCTTATGCTCGTCGCTGTCTTCATGGCGATCCTGAAGCCATTCTAGGCCGTCGCACGACGGGATTTGATCCCGCGATGCTTTGAACCGCCAGCCGGCCGCCCATTGACGCGGCGGCGCCCTCGCCTATATCTGGTGAGAACCCACCTGAGGCCGGTTCCGCTTCCACTGAAGCGCAGCTCCGAGCCCCCACGATCTTTCGGCAGACCTCGCAAGCCCCGTCCGGGGCGTTCTCCTCTCATTCAGAAAAGCGTTTCCCATGTCGATCCCCAGCCAGATTTCCCTTGAAGAACTGAAAGAGAAGTCGCCCGCCGACCTTCTGGCCTTCGCCGAAGAGCTGGAGGTCGAGAACGCGTCGACGATGCGCCGGCAGGACATGATGTTCGCGATCCTGAAGGAGCTGGCGGATCGCGAGGTGCAGATCGATGGCGGCGGCGTTCTCGAGGTGCTCTCCGACGGCTTCGGTTTCCTGCGCTCGCCTGAGGCGAACTACCTTCCGGGTCCGGACGATATCTACGTCTCGCCATCTCAGATCCGGCGCTTTGCGCTCAGGACCGGCGACACGGTGATCGGCGAAATCCGGAGCCCCAAGGAGGGCGAGCGCTATTTCGCGCTTCTGAAGGTTTCAACGATCAATTTCGAGGATCCGGAAAAGACCCGCCACAAGGTTCATTTCGACAATCTGACGCCGCTCTATCCCGACGAGCGGCTGAAGATGGAAATAACCACGGCGGAAGACGGCAAGAAACGCGACCTGACCGCGCGCGTCATCGATCTCGTCGCGCCGATCGGCAAAGGCCAGCGCTCGCTGATCGTCGCCCAGCCGCGCACCGGCAAGACCGTCATCCTGCAGAACATCGCACATTCGATCGAAGTCAATCACCCGGAATGCTTCCTCATCGTCCTCCTCATCGACGAGCGGCCGGAGGAAGTCACCGACATGCAGCGCTCGGTGAAAGGCGAGGTGATCTCTTCGACCTTCGACGAACCGGCGACGCGCCACGTCGCCGTCGCCGAGATGGTGATCGAAAAAGCAAAGCGGCTCGTCGAGCACGGGCGCGACGTCGTGATCCTGCTCGATTCGATCACGCGATTGGGGCGCGCCTACAACACCGTCGTTCCCTCATCGGGCAAGGTGCTGACAGGCGGCGTCGACGCCAACGCGCTGCAGCGGCCGAAACGCTTTTTCGGCGCGGCGCGCAATATCGAGGAGGGCGGGTCGTTGACGATCATTGCAACCGCTCTGATCGACACCGGCTCGAAGATGGACGAAGTCATCTTCGAGGAGTTCAAGGGCACCGGCAACTCCGAACTCGTCCTGGACCGCAAGGTCGCGGACAAGCGCACCTTCCCGGCGATCGACATCGCCAAGTCCGGCACGCGGAAAGAAGACCTGCTGGTCCCGAAGAACGAGCTGCAAAAGGTCTATGTGCTCCGCCGCATCCTCAACCCGATGGGCACGTCCGACGCTATCGACTTCCTTCTCGACAAGCTGCGGCAGACGAAGTCGAACGAGGCGTTCTTCGATTCGATGAACACCTGACCGTTTGGTCAGCGTTCGCCGACGCGGCACTCAAGGCGAAGGCGGAACGGCGCGTGGAGCCCATCCGGCGCCGTAAGGCGCATCCGCTTCAGGCGCGCAAGCCGGCCCTCTACAAACCGCGTCTCGGCGCTCTCGATGTCCTGCCAGACATGAACGGTCCCTGCGGCGGGCGCTGATCGCGCGTAAAAGCGCACTGCGCCGGAACGGGCGCGCTCATCCAGGATTTTGCGGCTCTTCGCCTCAACGCGCTCGAATGACGCCGCGCGCTCTCGCACGGCGACTGGATCCTCCGCCTCGAGATAAACGCTGATGGACGCGTCGCAGGAGTTGACGATCTCGACGCCGCGCCCGGTGACGAGCAGGGCCGCGACCTTTTCGCCGTAGGCGTCCGCCTCCGCTTCGAGCGCTGACTTGTCGGCCGCATAGCGCAGGCTCGCGCAATAGCCCGCGCCGAAACGGCCCTTTTTCTCCTTATGCTGACGATGATGAATCATCTCATGGGCGAGCGTCGCCCTAAGGCTCAGCGCCTCGCGGGGATCGGCGTATTTCTCGTCGAGCAGGATGACGCCGTCGCCGCAGGACGTGGCCGCGACCGGCCCATCGGCGGCCTGCAACGCGCAAAAACCGGCCGCCACGTCAAGGAAATCCTCGCGCCTGAACGCGCCGATGTCGATGAGCGCCTTCGCCGCCGCCGCGACCGGCGGCTCGAAGCGCTCATAGGGGGCTGCGCGCGCGTCGCACTCGGCAAGGAGGGCAGGGGGAAGTCTATCGGCGGTCAGCGGATTGGCCGCGCCGGCGGCGAGCGCTAGCAGCGCGGCGGCGAGCGCCGTCACGGCGCGCCCTCGCCGACAGAATTTCCGGCGCCCTTCAGCGCCGAAAGCGCACGCGTCAGGACGACGACGTCGCCGCCGATATTTGCGTGCGCGGAAAAGACGTCTGAATACTGGTAACGAAGGTCCGCCGCCACGGCGGGATCGGCGCGCAGCGCCGCCGCCGTCGCCTCGATCAACTCCGGCGCGACATCGAGCGCGCAATCGGGCATGAAACCGATGATCGCCCGCGCGTCGTCGCGGACGTCGCTGCATCCCGCGCGCAGCGCTTTCTGGAGTTCAAGCGGAATGATGGTACGCACCCGGCGCCGGTAGGCTGACGCGATGACGACATCATAGGTGAGGCGCGCTGTATCGCCGGCGAAATAGTTGGCGATGCCGCTGTCGATCGCTGCGCGCGGCAACAGGCCGGTGTCGCCGGAGGAGACGATCTCGTCCCAGGCGGCGCGGGATTGCGGCGTGAAGTTCACTTCGCTCGCCCGGTAAGCGTTGACGACAAGCGCCTTCGGATCGGCCGCAGGGTCGGCGAGGAGCGCATTGGTGCGCTCTACGCTGTCGAGAACGGCGGCGTAATAGTCGGCGAGCCTTTTCCGCGACTGCAGGTCGGCCTCAAGCGAGGCGCTGAGCCTTTCGGCATAAGCGCGGCCGAGCCGCTGGTCCGCGCGCGCCGCATTCCAGTTCGCGACTTGAATGCCGATGAAGACGCCGAGGACGACGATGACGAGATCGATGGCGATCGCCGTCCATTCCTGCTTGCGGAAGTGTTCAATGACGCGACGGAGGATCATCGCTCAAAGCGGAGGAAGGCCGAGCGCGGCACGCTCTTTGTCGACCAGGGATTTCATCCGTGCAAAGAGCGCGTCGAACGCGGCGTCGGGGGGAAGAAACGTCCGATAGGTACGGTCGATGAAGGTGGCGTTGCGCCAGCCGGCGTCAATCGCGGCGGCGTACTGCGTCTTCGCGGCTGAAAAATCCTCTTCGAGCGCTGCGAGATCGGCGGACTGCGCCAGGAAGGTCGCGGATTTTCCGAAGAGCGGGCGGCGTTCGGCCAGCAGCGCCTTCCATGCCGTGAGCACGCCTTTGGCGTCCTTGTTTCCGGTTTCTTTCAGCGCAAGCGCCAGAGGCGCCATTGTGCAACCGCAGGCGCGGGCGGCCTCGATGGCGGCGGCGACCGAGCCAATCTCCTGATCGTAATAGGCGCTGACGCCGGCGGCGTCGCCGGCGAGCACGTGGATAGGGACGTAAATCGACAGCCCCGTTGCTGCGTTCGCCCGCGCCAACGGGTCGGCGTCGATGAGCTTGATCGCGCGCGTTTTGTCGCCTTTTAGCAACGCGCCCCACGCCTTGCGCCGGTCGGTCATATTGGCGTCGATCCAGTCGCCGTCGCCGAGGTTAAGCCGGGTCTGAAAGCGAAAAGTATCAAGGTTGTTGTCGGTGACGCCGCCCCCGGCGAGTTTCTCCGACTGGCGCCACGCCTCGGCGAGCGCGCCGCGGGTGACGTTGATGCCGACCCGCGCGATGTCGATGTCACGCTGGCCGGGGCTGACCCTTGACCATTTTTCGAGCGCGACTTCGGCCTCGTCGAAGCGGCCTGTCGCCCGGAGATGAGCCGAATAGATGGAGTTGGCGTCGCGGAGGCCCGGATCGCGCGCCAGCACATCGGCGATGATCGCCATCGCTTCTTCGGTATCGCCCTTCTGCGAGAGGAAATAGGCGAGGTCGTTCTCCGCCTGCGGAAAGTTCGGCCGCACGGCGATCGCTTTCTTCAGCGTTTCGATGGTGCGGTCGAGATGCTTCAGTCCCTCTGAAAAGACGAGCTGCCCGTAATAGCTTCCGAGCGCGAACAGCGCATCGGCTGATCCCGGATCGGCGGCGAGCGCGCGCTCGGCGTATTCCTTGCTGACGGGAAGCGATTGCGCGATCGGGGTATCGCCGACGCCGCCGGGCACCTCCGAGAGCATGGTCGAGGCATAGGACCGCCAGGCGAGCGCCGGGGCGTAATCGGGGTCGGCGGCGATCGCCCTGTCGAGCAGCGTTACCGCCTCGTCATAGGCGGTGCGCGTGCCGACTTGCGTCATCTTCTCGCGGGCGAGGAGGAAGAGGTCATAGGCGCTGATGTCGGCGCGCTGCGCAGGCTTCAGCTCCTTCGAAGCGTCGGCAAGCGCCGGCACGGCGGCGCTCATTTCGGTGACGATCGCCGCGGCGATTTCATCCTGCACGGCGAAGATATCGTCGAGGCTGCGGTCATAGGTGTTCGACCATTGCTGATAGCCATCCTTCGCCTGAATGAGCTGCGCGGTGACGCGCACCTTGTTGCCAGCCTTCCTGATCGAGCCCTCGACGATGTAGCCGACGCCGAGGATCCTGCCGATGTCGCGAAGGTCCTTGTTCTGGCCCTTGAAGGCGAAGGACGAGGTGCGGCCGGCGACGCGCAGATCCTTGAGCTGCGCCAGCGAATTCAGCAGTTCCTCCGAAATGCCGTCGGAGAAATAGCCCTGGTCCTGTTCCGACGACATGTCCGTAAACGGAAGAACGGCGATCGAATTGTCGGCGAGCGCGGCGTGCCCGCCCCGCCCGCTCACAGCGATGACGCGCGCGTCCTTGCGGTCGAGGAAGCGGTCGGCGACGAGCAGCGCGATGAGAACGCCGATGCCGGCGAGGATCGCCATGTCGAGCTTCTTCGCCGTCATCGGCGCGATAGAGGTCTCGGCGGTGACCTCTTTCGTCGGCTTCAACCCCTCGGGCGTCATCTCATAGGCCCACGCGAAGACGACCGCGATCGGAAATCCGAGGAGAAGGAGCGAAACGACGACGGCGTCGAACCAGGCCGGCAATGTCAGCGCGCCCTCAAGCAGCGAGGCGGCTTGCGCGAGCGCCCAGCCGACGACGATGTAGAGGCCCGCCGCCCGGAATACGTTGCGGCGCTTTAACTCGTTGAAAATGTCCATTGTCGCCCCGACTGCCAGAAGGGTCAGGTTAACATGGTTCTCGCGCCATAAAAAACCGGCCGCGGCCTTACTGTGCTCGAAAGGCGCCTGCCCTTGTCCCGTGTCCGCGTGAATGGCGAGGACTTCGCTTTCGCGCCGCCTTTCCGGTCATCTGATGCCCGCTATGATTCGGCGCCCGATCATGGGTCGCGCTCCTCATAGGCGCTCAGGCTTTCCTTTATATCCCCGATTTTCTTGTTGATCGGAGCGAGCATGTCGCTTCTTCGGGTTTCGATGTCGGAGATGCGCAGGCGAAGGAGCGGCGCAATCTGGGGGTCCGCTTCGAGCGCCGCCGCCGCTTCGCGCAAGGCTTCCGGCGGCAGCCCGGTCGAACACGGATATTCGATCTGGTCGACGATCGATGCGTAGTCGCCGGGGATGACGGTGCGATCGCCGCAGGTTGCGCTGAGGGCGCGTTGAACCGCGACCGGAACGGCCATGCGGAACGCCTCGCGATAGCGCGAGCGGGCGCCTTCCTGCCGGATATTGTCAAACATCGGCGTCGTATAGACTTGGATGGCAAGGTCCTTCAGCGCGGGGTCGCGAATAAGGCCGATCTCGCCGGTCGATATCAGTTCATCATAGGTGGAGCGGCGCCGGCGCGGCTCGCGATACTGCGTCGCGCGATAGGCGGCGATGAGGAGCGCCTCGTCATCGCTCGCGGCGCGCCCCTCCAGCAGCATCAGCGCCCGATCAGCGCTTTTCAGAACGTCATCGCTGTATTCAAGGAGATACTGGAATCCCCATGCCTCGGCGTGAAGATCCTCGATGATCTGCGCCGTCACCGCGCGCGAGCGCTGATCGGTCGTCTGCGCAGCGTTCCAGTTCGAGACCTGAGTGCCGACGAAGACGCCGAGAACGACGATCACGAAGTCGAGGAATATCGCCGTCCATTCCTGTTGGCGGAAATGCGCGATGACGCGGCGCAGGATCATGACGACGGGCCCCGTTCCCGGAAATAGGAGAGACGTCCGGGCGCCGTCGTCTCGATGTTCACCATCGCCGTGTCGAGATCGGCGAGGCGCAGTTGCAAGGCTTCGAGAAGGTCGGCGTTCGACCTCAGGTTCGCCGCCGCGGCGGCGACGGCGGCCGCCGGAAGTTCCAGCGTGCAGGGGTAGTCGAGCACCGCTGGGGCCGCGACATCGCCCGGCGGAACGTCCCGGTCGCCGCATCGGCGCAGGAGCGCATCCTGCACAGGCGCCGGCGTCATCCGCCGAAAGAGCCGGCGGAAGTCTGACGATTTCGCCTCTTCGAAAACCGTCTCGATTGTGGCGTCGGCGAAGATGATGATGGCGGCCTCGCGCATACTCTGGTCGGCGACGAGCCGGATGTCGCCGGTCGAGATGATTTCGTCGAACGTCGCACGCCGCTGCGGGAAATAAAAATACTGGCTGGCGCGGTATAGGCTGATAAGCAGACCCTCGTCCGACATGGCGTCCGACGCGCCGGGCGCTGCGCCTAGCGCTGCGGCTGCGCGGCGCGCATTGTCGCGCACCTCGCCGTAATAGTCGCGCGAAGCGTCATGGCGGGCGGCCTCATAGTCGAGATCGGCGGCGAGCCGCCTTGTATAGTCGGCGGCGCGCGCGTGATCGTGTCGGGCCGCGTTCCAGTTGGAAACCTGCGTGCCGATGAAGACGCCAAGGACGACGATGATGAAGTCGAGCGTGACCGCAAACCAGTTCTGCGCCCTGAGATGCTCGCTCAGCCGGCGGAGTATCATCGGGCGCCCTCGTTCGCATTTGTTTTCCAGCGGGCCGCAAGCTCCGCTTCGATCATCGGCAGGAACGCCCGGTAACGGTCGAGAAGCGGCAGGTAGGCGTTGCGGCGCTCGCGCGTGTGGTAACTGACCGCGGACACCGCCGCGGCGACGGCGGGATCGGCGCACATGTCCGCAATGTCATAAGAAACGCCCGGCAGATCGCCGAGAAATTCGTCCGGAATGCGCCGCGTAAAATCATAGCGCGTACGTTCCTCGATAATATATCGGTAATGCTCGGTCATGCGCGTCGTCGGATCAAAGCCGTGCATGCGCCATTCGGTCAGGGCGATGATTGAGGCGAGCTCTTCCCTGATCGCGGGGTTGCGGATGACCGCCGTTTCGCCAGCGCCGGTCATCTCATCGATTGTGCGCCGGTAAAGTCGCGGCGGATTGAAAAACCCGAGCGTTGCGACCGCGCGACTGAAGGCGTCCGCGTCCTCCGGGGCGACGCCGCAGGCGTCTAGCGATCTGAGCATGACCGCCTGGTCCGCAAGCTGCTGGTCGAGGAACCTGATGTCGCGCGCCTGTCCGGCGATGCTTTCTTCAAAATCTTCATGAAGGCGAACGAGAAGGCCCTGCTCCTTGGCGCGGTCAAGCCTCGCGCCGTTCCAGTTGGAGACCTGGATGCCGACAAACACGCCAATGACGACGATGACGAAGTCGAGAAAAATCGCGGTCCATTCCTGCTTGCGGAAATGCGCGATGACGCGGCGAAGGATCATCGCTGAAGCGCCTTTTCTATTTCTCCGGCGAGCGCCCGCGCCGCAGCCGCGTCGAGCGACGACGCATCGACGATAAGATCGAGGCTTGTCACCCAATAGCGCAGCTCGTCGATCATGGCGGGCTGCGCGAGATAGCCGGCAAGGATGGCGCCGGCGGCCTCTTCGTCGATCGGCGCGTCGCATTTGACGAAGCTTTGATCCAGCGCGCCCTGCGAACTGCACCGGTCGAGGATGTAGCGCGCCACGCCAAGCGGCGTCGCGCCGCGCACCCGGTCGCGATAGGGCGGCACGAACTGGTAGACCCCGACGCGTCGGCGCGCGTCGATGTCGTTGTAGTATTTGGCGAGCGCCGTGCGCAGGCGCTCATCGCGGATCAACCCAAGCTCTCCGGCGCCGGTGAGTTCAAGAAACGTGACGTCAGTCACCGCGAACCGCCAAAGCTGGCTCGCCTGATAAAACGAGAGCACGGTCTTCCATTTCGAGCCGTCGGCGAGAGCGCCTTGCTCCGCGTAGGCGACCGCAGCCTCGCCATATGCCGAGACATCGAGCCAATAGAGCCTTCTTGCCTCCAGTTCATCGACATCGTTCATGAGATCGTCGTGCAATCGCGACAAATAGTCGTTCGCGCGTATCGCATCGGCTCTGGCGGCGTTCCAGTTCGAAACCTGGATGCCGAGGAAAACGCCCATGACGACGATAACGAAATCGAGTGCGATCGCCGTCCAGTTCTGAGCCTTCACATGGTCGATGACGCGGCGGAGGATCATGGGGCGCGTTCCTCCAGCGACGCTGCGAGGCTTTCCGCTTCGAGCTTCAGCTCGCGCATGATCTTGAGGTGACGGTTGGTGTAAAGACAGTAATTGCGCGCGGCGGCGATGAGGGCGGGATCAGCGGCGAAGCGCGCTGCGATCGCCGCCGCCGGCATTGCATCGACCGGCGAAAGACCGGCCGCCTGCTGCGCATCGACGAGGCGCGTCCGGTTCACTTCGAGCGACTGTTCGAAAGTCAGCGCCTTGTCGACATCGGCGTAGTAGGTTTGGATGCGACGGATGAGCGCGTCGTCGCGGATGACGCCGATGCCGCCCGTATTGATCATGGTCTCATAGGCGAGGCGGTTGCCGTCAAGCGTCGTCAGGATAAACATGGCGACGCCGATGGTCTTGGCGTCTTCTGGGTCGTAGGCGGGCGCCGGCTCCATGGCGATGTCGCCGCGCGCCGAAGCGAGACTGCCGGGCATCGGCGCGCCGGACGCCGTCTCAACGAGATATTTCATCGCCGACAGGCGCAAGGTCGAGACGCGGATGATCTCCTCTATCTCGGCGATGTCGCTGCGAATATCCTTGGCGAGCGCGTCGAGATAAACGCCCTCGCGCGCATGATCCTTTCGGGCCTCGTTCCAGTTGGAGACTTGCAGGCCGACGAAGACGCCGAGGACGACGATCAGGAAATCGATCACGATCGCCGTCCATTCCTGTTTGCGGAAGTGATCGATGACGCGGCGCGGTATCAAGCGGCCTACTCCTCGACGGTTTGGATGAGAGCGTCGAGCTGCTTTCGCACCGAGGTCATCGTTGCGACTTTTGAGATGTTCTCAGCGAGCTGGAATCTTAGCGCTTCAGCCATGCCGGGCGCCGATCGAAGCGCTGCTGCGGTTGTCTCGGCGACCTCCGGCGGGAGCGCAAGCGCACACTCCGCCGGCAGTTCTGCGAAGTAAGTGCGTTCCGAAATCAGGTCCTTGTCGCCGCATGCGGCGATGATCGCCTCCTGAACAGGGAAAGGAATGACGCCGCGCACCTTTTCGCGATAGGCCGGCCGCAATTTCATCGATGCGTTTCCGGTCCAGTCGAACTCAAAATAGCCGATGACCTTTGCGCGCGCCCGCTCGTTCCGGATGAGGCGGACCGCGCCTGTCGAAACAAGCTCGTTATAGGTTGAGCGGCTGCTGGCGGACTCGTACCATTGGCTCGCCTGATAGGCGGCGATGACGAAGGCGTTGTCGGAAATCGAGTCGGGCGCCGCAAACCCCGCAAGCGCAGATCTTGCGTAATCGGCGGCGGTCGAAAAATACCGGGTCGCCGTATCGACGCCCAATCGCTCGGATTCAAGGTCATCGATCAGCTGCGCATAGAGCGCGTCCGCCCGGCGCTGCTCGGCGCGGTTCTCGTTCCAGTTATTGACCTGCAGGCCGACGAAAACGCCTGCAACGACAATGACGAAGTCGATGGCGATCGCCGTCCATTCCTGCCTTCTGAAATGCGCGATGACGCGGCGGAGGATCATTGCGGGGCCGCTGTCCGCGCCGCTTCGATCCAGTCCGCGCGGTGCGGCGCGAACAGGTCGAGCACGACCGAGTCTTCCTTGATCTCGAACTCATGCTCGACATTCGGCGGGAAGAGGATGACGTCGCCCGGCCCGAGGTCATAGGACCTGCCGCCGGAGGTCGCGACCGAGCGCCCCGCAAGTATTATTGTCACCTGCTCGTTCGGGTGTTTGTGCATCGGCACGCCCGAGCCCGCCTTCAACGTCCAGCGCGACAGCGTCAACAGGTCGCCATGCAGCGCCTGACGCGCGATGTCGGGCGATAATTGTTCGCGCGGCAACGCGTCAAGGGAGGTGACGACGGGAAACGCCGAGGGCGTTGCGGCGGTCACCTTGTCGTCGTCCGCCGGGCTTGCTGCGGCGCAGCCAGCGACGCCAAGGGCGGCGATGACGGCGGCGGCCAGCATTCTGAATGTCATGATCGCGGTTCTCCTCCCGTTCCGGCTGACGCCTCGGCCGGTCGGCCGGACAGCATTTGTCCAAGCGAATAGGTCGCCTCGCCCGAGGCGGCGAGGCCGTCGACATAGGCGACGAAGGCGGGCGCGAGGCCCTCGCGCGCCCACGCCTCCCAAACATGGCGCGCTCCGGGCAGCGCCATCATCGAGATGAGGTGCTTGCGGATCGGATGCCAGGCGCTGTCCGGCAGCGTCTTCTCCGTCCACAGATCATGCATGTTCGAGAAAGACTGGTAAAACTGCGCTATATAGAAAAAGAACTGCGTTTTCTCGTTTTCGTCGAGCGCATCGAAGTCGGCGACGCCGCGCCGGTAGACCGATGCGGCATGCGCGTTAGCGATCAGCGCGAGGTTCAGATCTTTCGATGCGTCAAAATACTGGTTGGTCGCGCTGGCGCGCATCTGCTTCGTGTTCTGACGAACCTGCAGCGCAAGATAGAGAAGCGTCGGCACGCCGAGGACGGCGATCGCCATCTGCGAGACGAGGTAGGCATCGTTCAGGGTCATGGCGTCACCGGCACTCGAAATCGTCCTTTCCGACGGGCTTGCAGTTTGAAGGGAAGCCGTGCGCCCGCCAGTATTCGTAGACGCCGGTGTTTCGGATGTAGGCCTTGAACTGCGGCGAGCGGCGATAGCGCGTGAGCGCGGGCGACCAAAGAATGAGCACATAAGGCGGTTCGTCAAAATCGCCGATCGGCAGCAGGAGATAGCTGGGCGCATTTATTGACGCCTTCGGCCGTGTCCTCACGAAGGCGCGCACCTCAGCGATGAGGTCCGCATGATCGCGCTCCGGCGCCCTGAACGCTTCGTAAAGATCGCTTTGCCGGCGAAACCCTTCGAGCCAGCCCGGATGGCTCGCCGCCTGCATGAAAGCGACCTTCTCGCCGCGTTCCGCAAGCAGGGAGAAGTTCGCCCACCCGCCGACGCTGATGCCTTTGGCGAGCACGTCCTGGTAGGCCGAAAAGGCCTCGTCGCTGCGGCCGACCGCGAAAAGCACGTCGTACCGGTTTTCCGCGCACGGCCCGAAATAAGGGTCAAGCGCCGCGCAGGACGTGAAGACGTCGACCGCCTTTTCAGTGTCGCCCACAAACGCCAAGGCCATTCCGAGCCAATTCATGGCGGACGAATCGCGCGGGTCCAGAGCGACTGCGCGCCTCAGGTCGTCGATTCCGGCGGCGATGTCGAATTTGAGGTTGAGGCTCCACACCGCCGTGAAGCGGAAATTCGCGCGTGCCGCGATAGCGCGTGCGTTGTCGGGGTCGAGCGCCAGCGCCCGGTCGGCGTAGTCGTCCACCAGCGCGCCGATTTCTTCATAGGGCAGGTCGGTGACGACATATTCCTTGAACAGCGATGCGGTCGCGGCCCGGAGGGCCCATGCGTCTGCGAAGTTCGGATCGCGCGCGACTGCTTCGGCGAGCAAAGACTCGGCCTCTTCGATCTTCGCCCGCCGCTGGTAGAGGTCGCGCGCCTTCAGATAAAGATCGTAGGCGGAAAGATCGTTCGTCGCCTTTTCAACCTTGATCGCGGCGGCGGGCGCGCCGTCGAGTTTCATGACGCCGGAGAGCGCCGCGACGATCGCCCGCGCGATTTCGTCCTGCACCGCGAAGACGTTCTCGGCCGTCAGCGGGCGGTCGTAGGCTTCGCTCCAGAGGTGACGGTCGTTCGCCGCGTCGATGAGCTGTGCGGTGATGCGCAACGTCCCGCCGGATTTCCTGACGCTGCCTTCGAGCACATGACGGACGCCCAGCTGCCTGGCGATCGCAGGGACGCCGAGCGTTCCCTGCCCCTTGAAAGCGAAGGACGAGGTGCGCGAGGCGACGGCGAGGCCCGGCGCCTTGGCGAGCACGTTGAGGATCTCTTCCGAAACGCCGTCAGCGAAATATTCCTGGTCCCGCGCCGGAGAAAGATCGGCAAACGGAAGGACCGCAATGGAGGCTTCCGTCGACGCGGCGGCGGGCGCCGCAGCGTTGGCGCCGGCGGCGGGCTTTTCGGGCGTCAGCCGGTCGCCGATGACGACAATGACGACGGCGGCGAGACCGGCGAGGATCGCATAGTCGAGCCGGCGACCGGTCTTCGGCGCGATGCTTTCCCCGGCGGGCACGTTCGCGGTCAGCTTCACGCCGTCCGGGGTCAGCTCGAACGCCCAGGCGAATACGAGGGCGACCGGAAAACCGAGCAGCAGCGCCGAGACGATCACCGTGTCGAACCAGCCCGGCATCGTGAGCGCGTTTTCGAGAACGCCGGCGGCCTGCGCAAGCAGCCACCCGATGACGGCGTAAACGCCGGCGACGCGGAAGACGTTTCGCCGACGGAGCTCTGCGAACAGCCTTTCCATCATTTGCACGCGAAATCGTCTTTGCCGACGGGCTTGCATTGCGACGGGAAGCCGTTGGCGCGCCAGTATTCATCGACGCCAGTCTCACGCATGAACTGCTTGAACTGGGGCGAGCGACGATAGTCCGCGTAAAGCGGACCCCATTGTGTCGTTATGACGGGGCGCACGCTGTAATCGCCGAGCGCGATGAGAATGACCCCCGCACGCACCGTCGCCTCGTTCTGTGCAAATACGGCCCTGATTTCCGCCGCGAGCGCGCTGCGATCTCCGTCCGGGTCGGCGAGACCCGAATATAGGCGGTCGAGCGCCCGAAAGCCGCGCAGGGCCGGAAGGCTCGGGGCCAGCGCCAGAAAGGCGTCGCGGCGCCTGAAGCTTGCGAGCAGGATGAGCTGGCCCGGGCCGGAGGCGAAGGCGCTTGCGGCAAGCGCCGCATCAAGGACCGCCTCCGCCTCGCCAAGGCGGCCGAGGGCCATCAGCTCCATCACGAGATTGGTCCGGCAGGCGGCGAGCGCCGGGTCGGCCTCAATGCAACGGCGGTGCACGTCGGCGGCCTTCTCGTGCTCGCCGAGAAAGGCATGCGCGATTCCGACCCAGTTGAGCGCATTGGCGTTTGCGGGATCGATGGCGAGCGCCCGTTCGAAATCGGCGAAGATCTCCGGATAGCCGCCCGACTCCGTATCCGCGATCCGGTCATAAAGGCGGCTCAGGGCGCGGATGGCGAGCGCACTGGCGTTGTTCGGGTCGATTTCCAGCGCCTCGTCTGCGAAGCGCTTGCCGCGCGCGCGGGCTTCGCGCTCATCGCCGAAGCGCGCGCCGTACTCGCCGCCGAATTGGTGGATGCCGGCGCGGATGGCGAGCGCGTCGGCGAAATTTGGGTCGATGGCGAGCGCCTGTTCGAGAAGATGGTCGGCCTCGCCGAGGTCGCGCCGCGACTGATAGAGCGCGCGCGCCTTCAGGAACAGCTCATAGGCTTCGACGGCGCTCGTGCGCACCGACGTCGACGGCGTGTCCTGCGCGATGTCGAGACCGATCCGGGGCTTCAGCGCCGCAAGGATGGATGCGGCGATTTCGCTCTGGATGGCGAAGATGTTCTCGGCGGAAAGGCGCCGGTCGAAAGTCTCCGACCAAAGATGCGCGTCAGTCTCCGCGTCGATCAGCTGCGCGGTGACGCGAATCGTCTCTCCGGCCTTTCTGACGCTGCCCTCGAGAATGTGGCGCACGCCAAGCGTTGACGCGATCGTCGGAACGCTTTGCGCCGCGCCCCGGTACTGGAATGAGGAAGTGCGCGAGGCGACCTTGAGGCCCTTCACCCGCGCCAGCGAATTTAGGATCTCTTCCGCCATGCCGTCCGAAAAATATTCCTGGTCGCCGCCGGAGGACATGTCCGCAAACGGAAGAACGGCGATGGAGGCGGCGGTGATCGGCGCCGGCGCTGCGGCTGGCGCTGCTGCGCCGTCAAGCGGTACGGCCGCCGCGCTTGCGGATCGATCCGCCGCCGGCTTTTCCGGCGTCAGCCGGTCGGCGGTGAACAGCGCTGCAATGAGAGCGACGCCGGCAAGCACGGCGATGTCGACCCGGTTCGGCTTTGAAGGCGTTGACCCCGCGCCCTCAGGCAGGCTGGCGGTCAGCTTCACGCCCTCCGGCGTCACCTCGAACGCCCAGGCGAGCACGAGAGCGACCGGGAAGCCGAGGAGGAGCGCGGCGACGATCGCCCCGTCAAACCAGCCGGGCAGGCCGAGCGAGGATTCAAGAAGCGCGGCGGCCTGCGCCACGAGCCAGCCGACGACGGCGTAAACGCCCGCGACGCGGACGACATTGCGCCGCCTCAGTTCCGAGAATAATCCGTTCAAAGACCTGCGATGCCCCTTTTCCAAAAGGTTAGCACGCGCCGTTTGCAGGGGAATACCCGGACGGGCAGTTGCTGCGCTGCGTCGTTGATGGCGCGAGCGCGGAGAGGGATAGTCGCCTCATCACCAGGAGCCGTGCATGACCGTCATCGACGCCTGGACGCAGCTGCCTACCGAGCGGTTCCAGCGGGAGCCGTGGCTCGCCTCGCTGCGCCGCTGGACCGGAGAGGAGGGCGCGCCGGCCGCCGCGCCGCCGTCTGCGCTGATCGCGGCGATGGACGAGGCGGGCGTTGCGACGTCGCTCATTTCCGGCTGGTCCTCGCCGAAAGGCGATCTCATCTCGAATGACGAAGTTGAGGCGGCGATTGACGCCTATCCGGCGCGATTGAAGGGCTTCATCGGCGCCGATCTCAACGATCCGATGGCGGCGGTGCGCGATATCCGCGCCCGCGCGAAGCGCGGGAAATTCGTCGGCGTCCGGATTATCCCGTGGCTATGGGGTCTGCCGCCGAACGACCGGCGCTATTACCCCATCTACGCCGCCTGCATCGACGCCGGACTGCCGTTCTGCACGCAGATCGGGCACACGGGGCCGTTGAAAAGCTCCGATACCGGACGATTGATCCCCTATCTCGAAGACGTGATGCTCGACTTCCCGGAGCTCGTCGTCATCGGCGGCCATGTCGGGTTCCCGTGGATCGGCGAAGTCGCGACGATGATGCGCAAGTTCCGAAATTTCTATGTGGATACGAGCGCCTACGCCCTCCACCGCCTGCCGGAGGATTTCGTGAAATTGATGAAAAGCGAGGGGCGGAACCGCATCCTGTTCGGGTCGAATTTCCCGATGCTGACAGCGAAGCGGTGTCTCGAAAAGCTCGATGCGCTGGGGCTCGACGAGGCGGGAAGGGCGGCGTTCTTGAGCGGGACGGCGCGGCGGGTCTTCAGGCTCTAGAACGACGTCACCGCGCGACCCGGTCGTCAAACTTGCCCTTCGCGCCGGCATACGGCGCCTTGATCAGTGCTAAGTCCGCCTCGAAATCGCCTGTCGGCGTCACCGGTCCCGTCACCGTGATGCGTTTGGCGCCCCAGTCGAGCACGCTCATCATGATCGGCGCGCCGGCGGCGTGCGCGATGTAGTAAAAACCGGTCTTCCAGCCCTTTGACTTGGCGCGCGTGCCTTCCGGCGCGACGGCGAGCACCATCGTCTCGGCCGCGCGCATTTGCGCGGCGGTTTCCGAGACAAGATCGCCCTTGCCCGACCGGTCGACCGGCACGCAGCCCGCCCAGCGGACGAGCCCGCCGAAAGGGCCTTCTACGAGTTCCTTCTTGCCCATCCATTTCAACGGCACGCGGTAATAGCCTGCGGCCGCGAGCATGACGACGCCGTCCCAGTTCGAGGTGTGCGGCGCGGCGACGAGGACCATTTTCGGGATATGCGCCGGCCAGTCGCCGACGACCCGCCAGCCGCCGGCCTTTAGATACAGCGTCGCGAGAGCGCGCCAGATTTCCGCGAGCGCGCCGCGATAGGGCGCGGGGGCCGCCCATGGCTGATCTGTTGATCCTGACACGGAGGGTTTCCTCAACTGCTGTTTTCGGCGCCGCTGCGCGGAAGGCCGACCGTCAATACCCCGCGACCGTGCCGTCCTTGCGCATTTCCGTTGCGCCGACATAGACGCCGTTCTCGTGGTCTCGCATGATCGCCTGATAGCCGCCGAAGACGATGCCGTTGTCGACGATCTCGACCTTGTGGCCCATCGCCTGCAGCTTCTTGCGCGTCGCTTCGGGGACGCCCGGTTCGAGTTCGAGGACGCCCATGAGGTCGGCGTCAACGCCCGTCGGCTGGCGCCCGCCGTCATGATGAAAGCGCGCCGCATCGCCCGCTTCCTGCAGGTTCATGCCGTAGTCGATCAGGTTGACGAGAACCTGCACATGGCCTTGCGGCTGCATGCCCCCGCCCATGAGGCCGAAGGAGAGCCATGGCTTGCCGTCCTTCAGGACGAAGGCGGGGATGATCGTCTGGAAGGGACGCTTGCCCGGCCGATAGGCGTTCGGATGGTTCGCATCCAGATTAAACAACTCGCCGCGGTCCTGGAACATGAAGCCGAGGCCGTCCGCGACGAGGCCTGAGCCCATGCCGCGATAATTCGACTGGATGAGCGAGACCATCATGCCGTCCTTGTCTGCGACGGTGAAATAGGTGGTGTCGCCTTTCCCTTCGAGCGCGGGCGCGACGCCTGGCGCGGGATTCGCCATCGCCTTCCCCGGATCGATCAGCGCGAAACGCTGTCGGCCGTAATCGTCGGAGAGCAGCCAGTCGACGGGCGTGTTCGAAAAAGCGGGGTCGGCGTAATAGCGCGCCGCATCCTCGAAGGCGAGGCGCTTTGCCTCGACCATGTAGTGGAAAACCTCCGCGCCGCCGCGCGGGAATTTTTCAAGGTCGAGATTCTTGAGGATGTTCAGCATCTGCAGCGCCGCAAAGCCCTGGCCGTTCGGCGGCAATTCGCACACGGAATATCCACGGTAGTCGACGCAGCCCGGATCGACCCATTCGGACGCGTGGTCGGCGAAATCCTGATAGCGCAGGTCGGCGCCGATACGGCGGAAGTAGGCGTCCATCGTTCTCGCGATCTCGCCTCGGTAAAAGGCCGACGGGCCTTTCTTCGCAATGATCTCGTAAGTGCGGGCGAGATCGGGATTCCGGAAGATCGCGCCCGCCTTCGGCGCGCCCTCCGCGAAATAGGTCGCGCGCGCGTTATCGAACTCGTCGATCATCGAGAGCCGGCGCTCGAAGCCGGCGAGGTTGCGTTCCAGGTACATCGCGATGACCGGCGAGACCGGGAAGCCTTCCCTTGCGTAGGAGATCGCGGGGGCGAGGATCGTTCGCATCGGGAGTTTTCCGAAGCGCTGGTGAAGATCGCCCCACGCCGCGACGGTCCCCGGAACCGTCACCGGCAGGTGGCCGAGCGGGGGAATGCCTTTTCCTTCGCCGACGACCGCAGCGGACTTCGCGCGCGTTTCCTCGAGCGAGCGGCCCATCGGCGAGCGGCCCGAGCCGTTGAGCCCGTAGAGCCGCTCTGTCTTCGGGTCCCAGACGATCGCAAACAGATCGCCGCCGACGCCGCACCCTGTAGGCTCCATGAGGCCGAGCGCCGCGTTCACGGCGATGGCTGCATCGACAGCGGAGCCGCCTTTTTTCAGGATGTCGATCGCGATCTGGCTTGCGAGCGGCTGCGCGGTCGCGGCGATCCCGTGTTGTGCGATCACGGGGCTTCGCGACCAGTCAGCGCCGACGGGGCGCGCGCCCGGCCCCAAAGCCGGGGGGCCAGCGTCCTGCGCCAATGCGGGCGAGGCCGCGATGATCGCGGCGACAAGCAGTCTTTTCATGGCGGCGCCCCTTCGTAACCGGCCGACGGCTATTTGGGACAGTATTGCGCGGCGAGGACGCGTCCGCCATCCTCAGCCTCGACAAGCACGGCGCAGCCCTCGCCTGCGACCGGCGCGCGCGCCGAGACGACAAGCGGCTTGTCGCCGGTGACGCCGAGGATGTCCTGGCGCCGGACGACGTGAGCCTCGGCGAGCGTCTTGCCGGCGTTCTCGCCGCCGGCGACCCGGGTGACGACGGATTTTGCGAACCGCACCAGCCGGACTTGCGCGCCGGCCGGCGCCGAGACGGTGATGGTCAGGCCCTCGGGCCCGGGCGCGACCGCGAGCGCCGCCGGCTCCTCTGCAGACTGACGAAGGGCGATGAGGCGCTCGGCGGCCGCGCGCTGCGATCCAACGGTTTCTTCCGCGCCGTCGATGACGAGTTGGGGCGTGTAGGCGCCGGCGCGCCCGCGCAGCGCCGCATTGTAGGCGCGCTGGCGGCGCGTATGGTCGGGCGACGAAAACGGGTCCTTCCACTTGCCGGCGGCTCCGGCATGCAGGTCGTCCCAGTAATCGACATGCCATTCGAGCGCGATGATGTCGTCTCGTGCGCTAAGGTCGCGGAGATAGGCTTCCGCCGGCGGACAGGAGGAGCACCCCTGCGAGGTGAAGAGCTCAACCGCCACGGGCCGCGTTCCGGCCAATGCAGGGGCTGCGGCGAGGGCGAGAAGGGCTAAAATAGTTTTCAAGACGCGAGGCTCCCAGCTGACCGGTCCTAGCCCAATTTTGCCGGCTTCGGGGTTCGCCGGCGAGCCGCCGGGGCATCACAAGGCCGTAGGCTGTGTGGCTTTGACGGGTGTAAAAATCCTGTCACACTTCGATGTCAGGCGTCCCGAATGCGAAGCAGCACCGCGTTGAAAGCCAGACCAGCACCCGAGCCGCAGCCCGTCCCGGCGCTTCGCGTCGCGTTGTTCTCCGGCAATTACAATTATGTCGTCGACGGCCCCGTGAAGGCGCTAAACCGACTTGTCGCCCACATCGAGGCGCGCGGCGAGAAGGCGCTCGTCTTCGCGCCGACGACGCCAACTCCCGCTTTCAGGCATTCGGGTGAGCTGGTTTCGGTTCCCTCGGTCGCGCTGCCGGGCGCGCGCAGCGAATACCGCCTTGCGCTCGGCCTGCCGAGGGCGGCGCGCGCGCGCCTCGACGCTTTCCGGCCGACGATCGTGCATGTCGCGGCGCCCGATCTTCTGGGGCTCGGCGCGCTCCATTATGCGCGCGCGCGCGGCATCCTCGCCGTCGCTTCCTTCCACACGCGCTTCGACACCTATCCGCGCTATTATGGTCTGACTATCCTCGAGCGACCGATCACCGCCTATATGCGGTATTTCTACGCGCGCTGCGCGCGCGTTTATGCGCCGTCGTCATCGATGGTCGATGAATTGAAGCGCGACCGTATCGGCGCCGACATCCGGTTGTGGACGCGCGGCGTCGACCGGTCGCTCTTCAGGCCGGAGCGGCGCGACCTTGAATGGCGGCGCAGTCTCGGTTTCGCTGACGACGATGTTATTGTCGCCTTCGTCGGACGCCTCGTTCTCGAGAAGGGAATCGACATTTTCGCCGGCGCAGTCGCCGCGGCGCAGAAGAAGGCGCCGGCGATCCGAGCCCTGATTGTCGGCGACGGGCCGGCGCGCGCGCATTTCGCCGCGAGCCTTCCGGGCGCCGTCTTCACCGGCCATCTCGACGGCGAGTCGCTCGCGCGCGCCTACGCCAGCGCCGACCTCTTTCTCAACCCGAGCGTCACCGAGACCTTTGGCAATGTGACGCTGGAGGCGATGGCGTCAGGCGTTCCGGCGATCGCCGCGCGCGCATCGGGAAGCCGGTCGCTGATCGCCGACGGCGAAACCGGCGTGCTTGTCGACGATGCGCGCGCCGTTTCCGATTTCGCCAGCGCGCTTGTTGCGCTTTGTGAAGACAGCGCGCTGCGTGCGCGCATGCGCGCCGCTTCGCTCAACGCGGCGCGCGCCTACGACTGGGATTCCATTCTCGACGGCCTGCTCGACGATTATCGCGACGTCATGAATCGCAGCAAGGCGTGATCGTCCGCCTACCGAGTTTTGACGCGCCTGTCACAATTGCACGCTATGCGCTTTTTCCCTGTGCAAAGGGTGCGTCATGCGCGTCGTTGATGTTTCGGAGTTTTTCAGCGATTTCGGGGGCGGCGTTCGCACCTACGTGCATCAGAAACTCGAGGCGTCGGCGAAAGCGGGCGTTGACGCCGTCATCATCGCGCCCGGACCTGCGGACCGCCGCGAAAAGCGTCTTGGCGGCGAAGTCATCTGGGTGCGCTCGCCGGTCCTGCCGCTCGATCACCGCTACCACCTGTTCGCGCGGAAGAAGCCCGTCCATGATCTTCTCGACGAGATCAGGCCGGATATTGTTGAGGGATCTTCGACCTGGCGCGGCGCATGGATTGCGCGAAGCTGGTCGGGCGCGGCGGCTCGCGCGCTTTTCCTGCACCAGGATCCGGTCGCCGTATATCCGCAGTCGTTCCTCAGCCCGGCGCTGAAGGCGGAGCGCGTCGACCAGATGTTCGCGCCGTTCTGGCGTTATCTGGCGCGGCTGTCCGAGGGCTTCGATGCGACGATCGCGCCGAGCGCAGTCTTTGCGCGCCGGCTGGAACAGCGCGGCGTCGCGCGGCCGATCGCCTGTCCGCTCGGCGTCGACCGGACGCTTTTCGGACCGGAGCGTCGAAGCGAAGCGTTGCGCCTAAGGATGCTCGCCGAATGCGGCGTCGACGATCCCGCGGCGTCGCTCTTCGTCGCGGTCAGTCGCCACCACCCCGAAAAGCGCATTCCTATGATGATGCGCGCGTTCGCTGATTTCGCGCGCGAAAGGCCCGCCGGGCTCTATCTCATAGGCGACGGGCCGATGTGGCGGTCCGTCACTGCGCAGGCGCGCCGGACGAGGGGCGTCGCTGTCGCCGGTCCGGTGACCGATCGCGCCGTCATCGCGGCCAAGCTCGCGAGCGCTGACTATTTCGTCCATGGCGGCGCGGCCGAAACCTTCGGCCTCGTCGTCGCCGAGGCGCTGGCGTCGGGCGTGCCGATCATCGCGCCCGATCGGGGCGGCGCGTCTGAATTCGTCCATCCGGCCTTCGGAGAATCCTACGCTGCGGGGGACGCGGGGGCGCTCAGCGCCGCGCTCTCCAGGATCGTCGCGCGCGACCGGCGAGATCTTGCGCTTGCTGCGCGCGCCGGCGGGTCGCGGGTCGGCGCACCGGCCGACCACTTCGCTCATCTTTTCTCCGTCTACGGCTCATTGACGCAGCCGGCGCAAGAGCGCATCGCGGCCTGAAACTCACCCCTGGCTTATGCGATTCCAGGGCTGGTCGCGCAGCGCGAGCTCGCCGAGTCTTCGGCGTGCAAAGCGAGGCGCTAGCCAACGATAGAAAAACCAGTCGCGGCGCGATAGCGGCAATGCATGGTAGGCTAGGCGCTCGGCGAGCGTCCAGCGCACACGCCGGCGATCGGCGCGGCGCGGGGAGGGAACGCACCAATGGTCGGCGGCGTAGGCGAGGCGCCCGCCATTCCTGACGATGCGGTGCATTATCTCGTGATCCATGAGGCAATAGGGCCAGAGTTCCGGCGAGAAGCCGCCGGCGCGGTGCAGCGCGGCCGCTCGAAACGCCTGTCCATAGCCGCCGGCGTGCGTCTGGCGCGGGGCGAGCGCGGCCATGACGGCGCCCTTCATCCGCAGCGCGCGCGTTTTCAGCGGATCAGCCGACGGAACGCCGAAGGCGAGAACCGCAGCGACGTCCTCGCCGGTTTCGAACAGCGCCTCGGCGCGCGCGAGATAGGCAGGCGGATAAAAGGTGTCAGCGTCGCAGGTCGCGACAAGCCCGTCGCGAACGCCGTCGAGCCCGCGCGCAAGCGCAGACGCCTTTCCGGCTCGCTCTTCGCGCAGCACGGCGACGTTCAGCGCCGGATTGGCGGCGGCGAACGCCGCGGCGATCGCCGGCGAGCGATCTGTGGATGCGTTGTCGACGAGCACCATTCGGTCGGGCGCGCGCGTCTGCGCCGCAAGGCTTGCCAGCGTTTCGCCGAGGAACTTTTCCTCGTTGAAGAACGGAATGACCACCGCAAAGTTCTGGCGCATCGGGCCTGGGTACTCGGAGAAGGGAACCGAGGGAATGGGGCGGGCGATCCCTGCGCCCGGCGCGTCGGCTTTCCCGCCGCCCATCCGGCGGGCGGCAGGCACGTTCGATCCCGGCCCGGCAGCCGTTTTCGCCCGGCGCCGCCTATTGGCGAAAAACCGCGTACACTTTTTCGCGCGCCGCTCTAAAAGGCGCCGCCGGCCCCGGGGGATGGTTCTTGACCCTTCAGAGCATGATCGATGCGGTGCGCGCCTTCGGCGCCCGCAAGGGCGTGCGCCGGGCGATGCGCGTGACGCAGGGCGTCCTTTTCGTCGGCGTCGTCATCTTCCTTGTCATCCAGCTCTCCGAAGTCGGTTGGGGCGAGGTCTTCGCCGCGCTGCCCGAGAGCCCGTGGTTCTATGCGATTTTCACGCTGCGCTATTTCGCCCAGCCGCTGACCGAGATCCCGGCCTACGAGATCGTGTGGCGGACGCCGCTTTGGCGCCACTGGACGGCGTTTCTCAGGAAGCGGGTCTACAATTTCGCAGTGATGGGCTATTCCGGCGAGGCGTTCTTCACCTTGTGGGCGCGCCGGACGCTCAATCTTTCCGATCGCGACATCGTCGTCGGCGTCAAGGATAACAACCTCGTTTCGGCGCTTGTCTCGAACGCCGCCACGGCGGCGATCGTCGCGGCGCTGTTCTTCCTCGGCGACCTGCAGCGCGAGATCGACGCCATTCCGGGCGGCGCAGCGCTATTTGCGCTCGCCTTCGTCTCGGCGGCGAGCCTTGCGGTCGCAGTCGCCATGTTCCGCCGCCATCTCATCCAGCTGCCGAAGGGGATGACCCGCAAGATCATCGCCATCAACGCCGGCCGGATCGCCCTCGTCTTCGTGTTGCATGCGATGCTCTATCAGGCCGCGATACCGTCAGCGCCGCTTGCGGCATGGCTGATGTTCATCGCGCTGCAGCTGGTCCTGTCGCGCATTCCGTTCGTCCCCAATCAGGACATCGTCTTCCTCACCGCCGCCCTGTCGCTCGCGCCCGAGATCGGCGCGCCCGAAGCGGCGATCGCCGGCATGCTTCTCGCCGAGGCCGGATTGTCGCAGCTGTTCAACCTCGCGCTGTTCGCGCTTACGGCCCACCACGCCGTTCCGCGCCGGGAAAACGAGGGCTAATGCGCATCGCCGGGCGGCCCTTGCCGCCCCGCCGGCGCGAATTATTCCGGCGTCCGGCCGTTTTCCTTTTGCGCTGGTCCCAAATTCGCTAGAGACGGGCCTCGCCCCGCGCCCCGCCGGGGCGGCGAACCCGAAGCGCGCCGATCGTCATTCATGGGTCTTCTTGACCGGTACATCCTCCGAAGCGTCGCCACCCCGCTGCTGCTGGCGCTGGGGGTTGCGGCGATGCTGCTGATGATCGAGCAGATGCTGCGGCTGTTCGATTTCGTCCTCGCCGAACAGGGCCCCGTCGATGTCGTCTGGCGCATGCTCGCCAACCTCGTCCCGCATTACCTGAGCCTTGCCCTGCCGCTCGGCGCCTTTCTCGGCGTGATGCTGGCGTTCCGCGGGCTGTCTATGTCGAGCGAGCTCGACGCGATGAACTCCTCCGGGGCCTCGGTCGCACGCCTGTTGCGTCCCGTATTCGCCCTTCTCGTGCTGCTCGCGGTCGCCGACTTTCTCCTCGTCGGCTATGTCAAACCTTATGCGCGCTACGAGTATGACAAGATCCGCTTCGACGTGACCTCCGGCGCGCTCGGCATCAAGATTCCGCAGGGCCAGTTCATCGACATCACGGACAAGGCGACGATCCGGCTCGGCAGCGTAGATCCGGCGACGCGCCAGGCCCGGCACATCTTCCTTGAACTCCGCGAGGATGACGGCCGCGGGACGATCGTGACCGCGGAGTCGGGCGGCATCTCGACGACGCCGGACATTTCGAGCCTCCTGCTGCGCATGGGCAAGGGCCGCCAGCTTTTCATCGACGCCAGCGGCGAGCGGACGCAAAGCCTCGATTTCGACAGCTTCGATCTTGAGGTAGCCCTGCCGGCGATCGCCCGCTTTCGCGCCCGCGGCGGCGACGCGCGCGAGGCGACGTTTTCCGAAACGCTGCGGCTGTTGCGCGACCCGAAAGAGCGCGGCACGGAAATCTGGTACGCCTATCGCGGCCAGATGCACTGGTCGATCCTGCATCCGCTGACCTTCCTGGTGTTGCCGATTCTCGCCGTCGCGATGGGCGTTTCGGGGCGGCGCAATCCGACGAACCTCAAGCCCGTGCTGGGCGTTGCGATCCTCATCGTCTATCACGAGCTGCTTGAGGAATGGGGCCTTGTGACCGCAAGCCTCGGCCAGCTTTCGCCCTACGTCTCGATGTGGGGCCTGTTCTTCCTCTTCATCGCCTTAAGCGTCTGGCTTTATCGCGGGTCGATCGACGCAGCGCGCACCGCAAAGGTGATGGCGCGCGGCGAAGAGGAGCCGGTGCGCCTTCCCTCGCCGCCGGGGGCGGCGGCGGCCGCGCTGCGTCAGGGCGCGGCGCAATGACGGGCGGCGCCGATGCTAGGGCTTGATGGATCGTTCACCCGCTATGTCGGGCGGCTCTTCACCGTCCGCTTCATCGGGCTGCTGCTGTTTTTCGTCATCATCTTGCAGATGCTGGACCTCCTCAACCGGTCGGAGGCGATCTCCGCCGCGCCCGGCGCCGGCGCCGACTCGATCATCCGTTACATTTCGCTGCGCGCCCCGCAGATCGCCAGCCAGTTCGCGCCGTTCGCCGCGCTCCTCGCCACGGTCGTCACGCTATCCTCCCTCAACCTCTCGAGCGAAATCGTCGTCATGCGCGCGGCCGGCATGTCGATACACCGCGTCCTGCGCCCGATCGGCGTCGCCTGCTTCCTGACGGCGGTCGCGCATTTCATTTTTCACGAAAGCGTCGTCGTCGACGCAAGCGCGGAACTCGAATACTGGGAGGCGAACGACTACGAGGTCGGCCTCAAGCACGACGCCTCGACACGCACCAACCTGCGCCTGCAACTTGACGATGAGATCGTTTCGGCGGCCTCGGCGGCGCGCACCGACGAAGGCGTCCGGCTGTCCAACGTCGTCATCTACGATCTTGACGCCGCGGGCCTTGCAAAGGCCGTCATCGAGGCGCGCGCGGCGTTGTTCGCGGCCGGGGCATGGCGCCTGATCGACGCTCGCGCGCCCGAGATCGAGGGCGGGCGGGGGCCGGTCGCGTCGATGCCCTGGAAGACCTCGCTCGACCCCGAGGCGCTGTTCGCGCTGTCCCTCAATCCTGACCGCGCCGGGATGCCGGCGCTGCTCCGGCAGATCGACCAAATCAGGCGCGACGGCGCCGACGCCGGGGCCGCCACCACCTCTCTGCTCGCCCGATTCTCAAAGCCGATGGCGACCCTCCTGATGCCGCTCCTTGGCGCGATCGCCGGCTTCGGCGTCAGCCGGCAGGGGAACCAGCTAGTCCGCGCGTCGGCCGGGGCTGTGCTGGGCTTTCTTTATTTCGTCGCCGAGAACCTGATGCTGGCGGTCGGAAAGCTCGGCGCGGTCCCGCCGATGCTGGCGGCGTTCTTTCCCTTCGCGCTGTTCCTCGTCGTCGGCTTTGCGATCCTCCTTGCGATGGAGAACTGACGGGCGGGCGGTCCGCCGCCGTCGGGCGACTCCACTTTTCCTGCCGGCGCTCTAGAACCCCGCCCCATGACCGCGCGCGTCATCTCCCTTGGCTGCCGCCTCAACCTCGCCGAAGGCGAGGCGATGCGCCGTCTTGCCGACGCTGCAGGTCTCGATGGCGCGGTCGTCATCAACTCCTGTGCAGTCACCAACGAGGCCGTTCGCGAGACGCGCCAGAAGATCCGCCGGGCGCGGCGCGAAAATCCGGGCGCCGCCGTCATCGTCACCGGCTGCGCGGCGCAGATCGATCCTCAGGCCTTCGCCGCGATGGCGGAAGTCGATGCCGTGATCGGCAATGACGAAAAGCTGAGGGCCGAGACCTGGGCCGCGCTCGGCCGGCGCGCGGATCGCGTCATGCTCGTCAACGACATCATGGCGGTGCGTGAGACGGCGGGCCACTTCATCGACGGCTATGGCGACCGCGCCCGCGCCTTCCTGCAGGTGCAGAACGGCTGCGACCACCGCTGCACGTTCTGCATCATCCCCTACGGGCGGGGGCCGTCACGATCAGCGCCCGCCGCCGACGTCGTCGAGGGCGCGCGTCGCCTTGCCCGAAGCGGCCACAAGGAGATCGTGCTCACCGGCGTCGACATGACGTCTTGGGGCGCGGACCTTCCCGGCGCGCCGCGGCTCGGCGACCTCGTCCGGCAGGTTCTCGATGCCGTTCCGGACCTCTTTCGCCTTCGCTTGTCATCGGTCGACTGCGCCGAGATCGACGACGCCTTGTTCGACGCATTGACGGGCGAGGCGCGCGTTGCGCCCTATCTTCATCTGTCGCTGCAGGCCGGGTCGGACCTCATCTTGAAGCGCATGAAGCGCCGTCACCGGCGCGCCGATGCGATCGCGCTCGCCCGCGCGCTGCGGGCAAAGCGCCCGGAGATCGCGCTCGGCGCCGACTTCATCGCCGGCTTTCCGACCGAAACCGAGGCCGAGTTCGAAGAAACGCTGGCCCTCATTGACGAGGCCGGCGTCAACTTCGTGCACGCGTTTCCCTTCTCGGCGCGCGACGGGGCGCCCGCCGCTCGCATGCCTGCGCTGCCGGGACAGGTCATCGCTCATCGGGCGAGGCTTCTGCGTGAGAAGGGCGCGGCTGCAACGGCGGCGTTTCTCGACAGCCTCGTCGGGCGGGAGGAGATTGCGGTCGTCGAGAGCGGCGGGCGCGGGCGGCTCGGCAATTTTGCGAGCGTCAGCCTGGGGCTCTCGGAAAAGCAAGCGGGCGATCTGGCGTC
>FRDC01002734.1_pt2 | contig 73629 bp, 69 predicted proteins | sample 1106171 | NCBI WGS metagenome assembly FRDC01 (sample SAMEA3930566, study PRJEB13176) | freshwater metagenome | biome: Drinking water system; feature: drinking water; material: water | place: Singapore | collected 2014-12-20 | reverse complement strand
AGTCTTCTATTAAAACCTATACCTTCCAGCCGGCCGATGCAGCAACAATTGCCAAGCTAAACAATAGTAATAGAGTGATCACTGCTATTGCACTGCAAAGTCCGGCTTTACTGGTTCATTTCTATAATGCTCCCTTCTACAATCAAGCAGCGTTGAAAGAATTGGAACCTGTTGGTAAGCAAATTGTGGAGTTGGTTTTGAATAAGATGCCGGTTACGGATGAAGACTTAAAAGTAATTGCAGGCTTCACTAATTTGGAGCGATTGCACTTGAACTTTACCAATGTTACTACATCCGGTATCGATGCATTGCAAGGACTCAAGAAACTGGAAATGCTCAGCTTAACGGGTACTAAAACAGATGCAGGTTTAGTAAATGCGGTAGCTCCCTTGAAAAGTTTAAAAAACCTGGTAGCCTGGAATACAGGATTAGAAAAAGATCAAGTAGCAGCACTAAAAAAATCGAATCCAGGCTTATTGGTTGAATTGGGATATAAGAACGATACATTGGTAATGCAACTTCCCTCTCCAGTAATCTTGAACGAAGAGACCACTATAATTGAGCCACAGCTATTGAAGATGAAACATTATATCAATGGAGCTGTGATTCGGTATACAACGGATGGAACAGAGCCCGATAGTTTGAAGTCGAAGGTTTATGATGGAAGGGAGATGATAACCGGTACTATGGCCATTAAGGCGAAGGCGTTCAAGCCGGGCTGGCATAGCAGCGCATTGGTGTCGCAGTATTTTTATAAGAGTACCTATCGCCCCGATAGCGTAGTGTTGACCTTGCCATCGGATCCCAAATATGGCTCTACCGGTCCAAAAGCCCTGTTCGATTTGATCAAAGGGGAGAATAATTTCGCGGGCGGACAGTGGTTGGGGTATCAAAACAATGATATGGAAGCGCTTGCTTTTTTCAACAAGCCTGTGACAATAAAAGAACTCGCTGTTAGTACATTGAGCAGCGTTAGTAGCTATATATTTCCTCCTCTAAGGATTGAAGTTTGGGGTGGCACCAATCCAAAAGATTTAAAGTTAATTGGAACCATTGCACCCAAACAGCCTGCCGCATATGAAGCCCCTCAAGTAGTGCCTTTCTATTTGAGCTTTGAGCCAAAAACGGTGCAATGCATCAAACTCAAAGCAGTTCCTGTTTCAAAACTTCCCAAATGGCATAGCGGGAAGGGTGAGAAGGGATGGGCCTTTATTGATGAAGTATTTATTAATTAAACTTAAAGAGAGATCACATGAATTTCAGAATGGCGGGTATTAAATGCCTGATGGCATTTGCTTTTTTATTGGTATTTATTACACCATCTTCGGCTCAAACCAAAAAACCGGATGTTATCGCTTATTATACCGGTAATGATACCGTAATCAATGCCTATTCCGTAAAATCACTTACACATATCATTTATAGCTTTTTGCATTTAAATGGAGATACATTGGCATTTGGAAGTGATCGCCAACGTCAGATTTTAAAAGCACTTACAGATCTTAAGAAGCAAAATCCTCAACTTAAAGTTATGGTAGCGCTTGGTGGATGGGGTGGATGTGCTCCTTGTTCGGAGGTTTTTTCCCGTGATACCAGCAGGGCAAAATTTGTGGCTAGCGTTCGTCGAATCATGGATAATTACAATGCCGATGGATTGGACCTAGATTGGGAATACCCCGTTATTGAAGGTTATCCGGGCCACTCAAGAAGCCTTTCTGATAAAGACAATTTTACAGATCTCATTCGAAAATTGCGTAAATCTATAGGAAAGGGTCGCGAGATAAGTTTTGCTGCAGGTGGATTTACGGCATTTGTAGATTCGGCGATTGATTGGAAAGCGGTAATGCCGTTGGTAGATCGCGTTAACCTCATGAGTTATGATTTGGTAAGCGGTTTTAGCAGAGTAACCGGTCATCACACTCCGCTGTATTCGAATAAAGATCAAAAAGAGTCGGGAGATAATGGCGTGAAATTATTGATGAAAGCCGGAGTACCCGCATCAAAAATAGTGCTGGGTGCAGCTTTTTATGCTCGTGCTTGGGCCAACGTTTCAGCGGATAGAAACGGCATTTATCAATCCGGTGTGTTTTTAGATTTCGTACCGTATAAGATCTTGTATTCAAAATATCCCGATACAGATGGGTATGTAACCTATACAGATCCGGTTTCAAAAGCCATTTGGCGTTATAGCGCGGAGAAGAAAATCTTCATGACTTTTGACGACCCTACTTCCATCAAAGCAAAAACAGAATATTGTAAAAAGCTGAAATTAGGAGGCATCATGTTCTGGGAGCTCACGCTGGATAAACCTGAAGCCGGATTACTTGATGTGATTACCAAAACCTTAGAAAAGTAAATTGGAAAACCATTATAAACGAAGGGCGGATTGATGATTCAATCCGCTTTTTATTTTACGGCAAGTGACAGTTTCTCAACCGTTTTTTTGTCGTTACCAACAAAGATCTCCTTGCCAATAATAACGACCGGGCGTTTTAAAAATGTGTACTCTTCCAAGATATAATTACGATAGTCTTTTTCGCTTAGCGCCTTGTCTTTCAACCCTAATTCCTTGTATTTGAGCGCTTTTCTGCTAAAAAGGGCTTCGTAGGATCCTGCCATTTCTTTCATTTGATCCAATTGTTCCGGACTGATCTTTTCAGTCTTGATATCCTGCATCTCAAATTTTTGCGGTGTGATACCGGTTTCTTGAATAATGCGTTGGTTGGTGCTGCAAGTGCCCAAATGATAAATCTTCTTCATACTAATTTAATTCCTGTTGTAATATTTTTGCGTTGAACGCTACTTATATTACACCACTAAAACTATTTTGTTTGCCGCCAAAGGTACAACAAGACGAAATTGTAAAACTAATTCAACAACACCAGGCATTACTGCACAAGGTTTGTCATGTGTATTGTGACCAGGAACAGGACCGTGAGGATTTGTTCCAAGAAATTGTTATTCAAATTTGGAAAGCCTATCCGGGCTTTAGGGGCGATTCCAAATTCACAACTTGGATTTATAGAATTGCACTTAATACTGCTATATCGGGCGTAAGAAAAGCACAGCGGGCCGTACCGATCGTATATCCGGAACTCGCACCCGCGAATATTCAAGACGAGCAGGCCGATAAAGAGAAAGAGCAACAAATACAGTTTTTATATAAAGCCATAGAACAACTAGGAGCCATCGAAAAAGCAATTGTAATGTTATACCTAGATGATAAGAGCTACGAGGAGATGGAAGAGATTATGGGTATCAACCAAAACAACCTGCGGGTAAAAATGAATCGAATTAAAGAAAAGTTACGTAAACTAACTCAAGAAGTGGCCTATGAGTCTTGATCTATTAAAACAAGGTTGGCAGTCGCTTGGCGAAAGTAAAGTAGTAGACGATGCTGCTTTAGCTCGGATTTTACAGCGTAAGTCAAAGCGACCCATTGCTAAAATCAAGCGCAATTTGTTCTGGGAATTGATGGCGGTTCTCGTTTTGTACGTGAGCTTTACCGCCTATTATTTCTTATCAGACGATGGTCTTTATTGGACCGTTTCCATTTTGCTTTTTGCATTGGGTGCCATATTTGGATTCTATTACTACAAGAAAAGCAAGCTTTTGCATAAAATGGAATGCGTTGCTTGTGAAGTGAAGTCTAATTTAGAAAATCAGGTAAAGCTACTCGAACAATACGTTCGTTTGTATTTCATATTGGGTAACGTATTGACTCCTGTAGCCTATATAAGTGCCGGACTCATCGCCTTTTATAAGACCCCCAATCATGAAGCACATTCAAGTGAGGTGTATCCTATACTTTTTGGCTCGGCAGTAGTGTTAACAATCGGCGTTTATTTTTTAAATAAATGGTACGTACGGAAATTGTACGGTCAACATGTGGATGCTCTTAAAACATTATTGAAGGAAATGGAATGAATAGTGCTTCCAGATGAAAAATAATTAAAGAAACGCGAGAAATCGCGTTTTTTTTATGCTTGATCAAATCCCAGGGTTCTTTCAAAAGCAATTGTAAACGGTTAATTGTCAAATCCACAGTTCATTTTAGTTCTTGGAAATATATTTTTTAGCCGTCAAAGGATTTAGTAATTTCCACGTCCAATAATTTCAACACTAAATCATTTTGCTATGCCATCACGTCGTGATTTTATCAAGCAATCTTCTCTGCTTTCTGCAGCTTTCATGGTAGACGGTTCTGATTTCTTCAAAAAGAAACACGCCATCGGTGTTCAGCTTTATACACTTCGCAATGAAATGTTCAAAGACCCCAAAGGAACCCTGAAACTTGTTGCATCAAAAGGCTTTAAGGAAGTAGAAACCTTTGCTTACGGCAAAGGAAAATGGTTTGGATTGACTCCGGCAGAATTGAAAGCAGAATTGAGCGCAAATGGATTAACATCACCAAGTGGACATACTTTCGCGGCCGGTATCTTTTTGAAAGATGGCTGGGAATCTGATTGGAAACAAACCGTAGACGATTCAAAAGCCCTTGGCCAATCATTTATTGTTATTCCTTGGTTAGAAGAACAACACCGTGGATCTGCAGATAACTTCAAGAAAATCGCCGAGGGATTGAATAAAGCAGGTGAAGTGGCTAAGTCTGCCGGACTTCAATTGGCTTATCACAACCACGACTTTGAATTTGCTAACCTGAATGGTGTTACTCCTTTAGATATATTGATCAAAGAAACCGATTCTAACTTGGTGAAGTTTGAATTGGACTTGTACTGGGCAGTAAAAGCAGGTAAAAACCCTGTTGATTTGTTTGCTGCAAACCCCGGTAGATTCCCGATGTGGCATGTTAAAGACATGGACAAAACAGAAAAGAAATTCTTCACTGAAGTTGGAAATGGTGTTATTGATTTCAAAACCATTTTCGCCAATGCGAAGAAAAGTGGCATGAAGCACTTCTTTGTTGAACAAGATATTTGTCCGGGTGCTCCAATGGATAGTATTACGAAGAGCATTGAATACATCAAGGCAAACTTGCAGTAATTTCTTCATCATACATTTATAAACATATGAACCAACGTCGTCGGTTTTTACAACAATCTGCTGCATTGGCAGGAGGGGGTATGCTATTGTCTGCCTTCAATACTCCGGGTTTTCATATTTTAAAATCAGGCATCGCTCCGAGTGATCAAGTTAATATTGGTGCAATCGGAATTGCAGGGATGGGGTGGAGCAATTTACAAGCAGCCATTAAAGTTCCCGGTGTGAATGTAGTAGCACTTTGTGATGTAGATGAAAACGTATTAAATAAGCGAGCAGGAGAATTAGCAAAACAGAATATTGATGCTTCCAAAGTGAAGCTTTATACGGATTACAGGAAATTATTGGAGCAGAAAGATGTTGATGCCGTAATTATTGGAACTCCGGATCATTGGCATGCATTGATCATGATTGAGGCTGTGGCGCTAGGAAAAGATGTGTATGTAGAGAAGCCTGTTGGAAATTCTATTGAAGAATGCAGGGCCATGGTAGCCGCTCAGAAAAAATACAATCGAATTGTACAAGGCGGTCAATGGCAAAGAAGTCAACAACACTTCAGAGATGCTGTTGATTATATAAGAACCGGTGCTTTGGGAAATATTCGCACTGTTAAAGTTTGGTGTTATCAAGGATGGATGCGTCCGGAACCAAAAAGACCTGATACAGCGCCGCCTCCCGGTGTTCATTACGATATGTGGCTTGGTCCGGCACCCAAAAGAGCGTTTAATGCAAGCCGCTTCCATTTTCACTTCCGTTGGTTTTGGGATTATGCAGGAGGTTTGATGACCGATTGGGGTGTTCACCTAATGGACTATGCTGTATTTGGAATGAATGCTTCTGTGCCTAAGTCGGTTTCTGCTCTCGGCGGCAACTTTGCTTATCCCGATTTAAGTCAGGAAACCCCCGACACTATGGGCGCCCTTTACGAGTTCGATAAATTCAATTTGATTTGGGATCATGCCATGGGAATCGACAACGGTTTGTATGGAAAGGATCACGGAATTGCTTTTATCGGAAACAATGGAACGCTCGAGTTGGATAGAGGAGGTTGGGAAGTGTATGAAGAAAGACAAAGCAAAGACAAAGTAAAAGTTGAGCGCAAATCGCCAAGCGATAATGGCTTACAAAAGCATTGGGAGAATTTTATTGCATCTGTTAGAGCGAGAAAGCAAGACATGCTTAATTGCCCAATTGAAACAGGCGCCCATATTGCAACAGTATGTCAGCTTGGCAATATAGCTTTCAGAACACAACAGAAATTGGTGTGGGATGCAACGAAAGAGCGTTTTACAGACGAAGCTGTAAATAAGAAATACTTGGGTAAAGAGTATTTCAACGGATACAAACTCCCTAAAATCTAAGAAATGAAACAATTATTGTTAGTGCTTGCGCTTTTCGGAACAATGACCGGATTTGCGCAAACGAAAAAAACAAAGTCAATGCTTCAACACGTGGTAATGTTCAAGTTTAAAGACGATGCGAAGCCCGAACAAATTGAAGCAGTAATTAAGGCTTTTGCAAACTTGAAGAATGAGATAAAAGAGATCAAAGCTTTTGAATGGGGCTTGAACAACAGTCCCGAGGGTCTCAATCAAGGATTCACGCACTGTTTCTTTCTGAGTTTTAATAGTGAAAAAGATAGAGATACTTATTTGCCACACCCGAAACATAAAGAGTTTGGGAATCTTCTGAAACCTATTTTGGACAAGGTTTTGGTAGTAGATTACTGGAGTAAGAAATAACGCGTTTCAACCATTTCTTGACATACTAGTTAATGAGCGATGGCTATATATAAAAGTGTACTCTTCTATCTAAGCGACTCCTCCGACCGATATTTTGAGCTTGGACCTTAGAGGTCCCTGAGCGGTCCGAAGGACCTGTCGAAGGGCCGATGAAGGTTCAGCGAAAAATATCGAATGTTTAATAAAAAATGCGGCGTCATTCCGAACGAGCGAGGGTGCGAAGCAGCCGCAGCGAGAGAGGAACCTCAAAACGCGTTGTTTAAAATGGACTTCTTTCAATGCGATTCTTTCTCAATGCTCGCCGATAAGTTTTTGAGTAATTTAGTTGTTTAGTTTTTCAGTTGGGGCATTTTACAAGTCACCGGTTTGAATGTGTGCTGTTATATTGTAGCACGAACTTGAGGTTCGTGTATCAATAGAGTGGCAACTTAAGAACTTAAAAACTAAACAACTCAATCACTTTGCCTATAAAAAAGTGTAGTGTCAATGCCTTGTAATTATATCCTTGCTTCAGCGCCTATTTCCAGTTCCCTCTCTGCGCTTTTTTGCTGCGCAAAAATGCTCGATCGGGATGACGGGCCAGGGGTTAAAGGACCCAGATTTCTCGCATCCTTCTTCAGGCCATCGGCCTTGCGAAGCATGCTCGAAATGGCTTCGAACATAGTTTTCGGCTGTCATGTACGAATGATACATAAAAAATGAAATCAATTTAAATATATAGGCAGTATGCAACGGAGCAAATGCAGGAGAAATAATTTTTGCTTTTTGATACCATCAGTTTTTCTTGATTAGCCAATAGCACAACACGTTAAGAAATAGTTCCAACGTTGAATTGTAAAAGAATAGATAAACAAAAAGGCGCTTCCATAATGGAGCGCCTTTTTTGTTGAAGTCGATTACGACTCTTATTTCAGTGCCTTAATCTTGATATTCTTAAACCATACTTTATTTCCGTGATCTTGTAATCCGAGTTTACCTTTTTTGTAGGTACCGAAATCGGCCATGTCTTTGAATTTGCTTTTCTTGATCATTGCTCTCCAATTATCATCCCACATAGTTGTTTTCAAAACACTTACGCCGTTCAAACGAAATTCGAGTTTACCGTGATCGCTGATCACTTCTGCTAAATTCCATTCTCCGGCTTTCTTAACGGTTTCGGGGCTAGAACTAATCATATCATACAAATCGCTTGCACGGTGTTTGATGATTTTTGCGTCGGGGTGACCATTGTTGTCGAGCACTTGCATTTCAGGACCTGTAACCCAAGGGAAAGCATATTTGGGATCTTCTTTCACAAAAAGAATAACTCCGCTATTAGCGCTATCGGCTAGTTTCCATTCTAATTTCAGATGAAAATTATCGTACTCTTCTTCACTCACGATATCGCCACCACCAACAGTTTGCCATCCGTTCATTTGAGCCGGATCTAAATGAAGACAACCATTTTCTACCTTCCAAGCAGAACCATCGCTTTTGTTATTGTAAACGTGCCACCCTTTCTTTGATTTACCATCGAATAGTAGTTTCCAACCTTCTTTCTTTTCTTTGGCTGTTAGTGTATTGTCACCGGCTTTTGCATCGGAATTGTTAGTGATCGGGCGCATTGCGATCCAAGTAGCAGCTGCCACAACAATTGCAGCAAAGGAGAGCCATTTTTTCATGCTTGTGATTTTATTCAATTTAAATGTAAAAACTACAATTATAGATTCGTTCTATGTTGTTTGCAACAAATTAACGGAATAGACGAGAATGTTTTGCTTAAAGTTTGATAAGTGGATTGAGAAAAAACGACTTTAACAATTAATAGCCCACTTATCGAATCTTTTTAAAAACAAAGGCCGCTGTTTAAGCGGCCCTTGTTTTTATTTTGCATTTTTTAAGTTCAGGATGTAAGTAACCATCTCTTTTGCTTCTTCAGGGGTTACGTTGTTTGGTGTCATCATTACCTCACCCCAAACTCCTTTTCCGCCTTTGATTACTTTGGTTGCTAAAGAATCAATTTGAGCAGGACTTGACTCATATTTTTTAGATACATCTATATATGCCGGTCCAATCACTTTCTTATCAATTGCGTGGCAAGCGGTACATCCCTTAGAACCGATTAATTCCAAGGCTTTTTCGTCAGCACTGCTAACAGATGCTGTTTGTGCAGACGCTTCTTCTTTCTTTTCTTCAGGTTTCGCAGCTTCACTTCCGCCACAAGCATACAGTAATACAGCCGCACTCATTACAAATAATAACTTTTTCATTTTCTTTATTTTTATGTTCTTAGATTTCAATTACAAATGTACTCTACAATCCTAATACAGAGCGATTGAAATTTTCATCGCTTCCGGTACCGGCGAAGTCATCAAACGCTTTTTCTGTTACTCTTATGATATTGTTCTTGATAAAAACAGCACCTTCAGCTGCTCCATCTTCCGGATGCTTTAAAGCGCATTCCCATTCCATAACTGCCCAACCTTTATAATTGTATTGAGTTAGTTTGCTGAAAACGCCTTTGAAATCAACCTGACCATCGCCCAAACTGCGGAATCGTCCGGCTCTGTCAACCCATCCTTGGTAGCCGCCATAAACACCTTGTCTTCCGGTCGGATTGAACTCTGCATCTTTAACATGGAACATGCGAATTCGTTCGTGGTAGATATCGATATATTCTAAGTAGTTTAAGCATTGTAATACAAAGTGGGAGGGATCGTATAACAAACAAGCGCGGGGGTGATTGTTGGTATACTTTAGGAAGAGCTCATAACTTACACCATCATGGAGATCTTCACCCGGGTGAACTTCGTAACAAAGATCAACACCGTTTTCGTCAAAAACGTTCAAAATTGGCAACCAACGGTTCGCCAGCTCTTTGAATCCGGTTTCAACCAAACCTGCCGGACGCTGAGGCCAGGGGTATACGGTTGGCCATAACAAAGCCCCACTAAAGGTAGCATGAGCATTAAGGCCAAGGTTTTGAGACGCTTTGGCGGCGTATTTTAATTGTTGAATAGCCCATTCGGTTCTGGCTTTTGGATTGCCACGAACTGCTTCAGGAGCAAAACCGTCGAACAAAGTATCGTAAGCCGGATGCACGGCAACTAATTGACCTTGAAGGTGTGTGCTTAGTTCTGTGATTTCTAAACCACAACTATTTACGATGCCTTTAATTTCATCGGCATAGGTTTTACTTTCTGCTGCTTTTTGAAGATCAATGCAGCGAGGGTCCCAACTAGGGATTTGTACCCCAACAAAACCGAGACTTCTTGCCCATTGGCAAATAGACTTTAAAGAATTGAACGGCGCAGTATCGCCCATAAATTGCGCCAGGAAAATTCCGGGGCCTTTAATTGTATTCATAAACAAGTGAAAATTAAAACAGGAGTTCCAAAGGAACCCCTGTAGTTATATTAAATCGTATGATCGTACCATTTTGCATCTGACTGTGAAGAAGCAACCACATTGTCAATAAATGCCATGCCTCTAATACCTTCATCAACCTTAGGGAAGTCTTGCATTTCTGGTGTGGCAGTAGTTCCGTCAATTCTTGCCGCAAGGCTTAAAGCAAAATTTCGGTAGATGTTGCCGAAAGCTTCCAAGTAGCCTTCCGGGTGACCTCCCGGAGTGCGGCAGTTGTGAGTTGCAAAACTGCTCAATCGATCACCATAGTTACCACCGGCTCTCAATATTTGAGTAGGTTGATCCAACCATTTTACCAACAAAGTATTCGGCTCGTGTTGCGCCCATTCAATACCCCCTTTCTCGCCATATACACGAATCTTGAGTGCGTTTTCTTCACCGGCTGCTACCTGTGAAGCCATGAGTACACCCGCTGCTCCATTATCGAATTTCAACAAAACGTTTCCATCATCGTCTAACATACGGCCCGGAACCATCACGTTTAAGTCTGCGCAAATTTTGGTAATTTTTGCACCCGTAATGTATTCTGCTAAGTGAGCTGCGTGGGTTCCAATATCACCCATACATCCGCTCTTACCGCTTTTCTTCGGATCGGTTCTCCAAGCTGCTTGCGCATTTCCTTCTCTCTCAGAAAGTTTGCTCAACCAACCTTGAGGGTATTCTACCCAAACTTTTCGAATGGCTCCAAAAGCACCTCCGGCAAACATTGCCTTGGCTTGCTTTACCATCGGGTATCCTGAATAAGTATGTGTTAGGCAAAGCAGTAAGCCGGTTTCTTCTACTTTCTGCTTTAACTGCTTCGCTTCTTCAATTGTAAAAGTTATCGGCTTTTCAATCACCACGTGAAAACCATGATCTAAAGCCATCATCGCCGGTGCGAAGTGCGCAAAATTGGGAGTAACAATGGTAATGAAGTCGATTCTTTTATCGGCAGGCAATGCTGCCTCTTTCTTAATCATTTCTTCATAGGTCAAATAAATTCGATCTTCCGGCAAAAACAAAGACTTGCCCGAAGCCACTGCAATTTCCGGATTGATACTCAACGCACCGCAAGACAGTTCTACTAAACCGTCCATAAATGCTGCATGGCGATGAATGGCTCCGATGAATGCATCTTTACCACCACCTACCATTCCCATTCTAAGTTTTCTATTCATGTGAAAGCAATTAGTAATTTGAAAAAGGTGTATGAAGGTCACAAACCTAATAAAAAAACGAGTAGTAAAATAAGATAAAATAATATACATTTATCCACTCATAAAAATATATATACTGCTCCGTTTTATAAACAAGTGTTAGTTCCATAAAATATATATTCACGTTCACAAAACAAAACAACACGATATGCAAGCCAACATTAACCGAAACCAGCTGTTCATTGCAAGCTGTTTAGCTCTGTTAGTTACGTCTTTGTCTTTTGGTATCCGTGCAGGATTATTGGGTACCTGGAAAGTTGATTTCAATTTGTCGCAAGAAGATGCGAGTATCATCACAAGTACTGCTTTTTGGGGCTTTCCTCTCGCAGTAATTTTAGGCGGATTTTTAGTAGATATTATAGGAATGAAGAAACTGCTTGTAGGTGCTTTTGTACTTCACCTTGCAGGGATCATTCTAACCATTACCGCTTCAGGATTTACCGGATTGTTTATTTCAACACTCTTTATTGGAATGGGCAATGGTACGGTAGAAGCTGCTTGTAACCCACTGGTTACAGCTCTTTACACAGAAAAGAAAGCTATCAAACTCAATCACTTTCATTTGTGGTTCCCCGGTGGAATTGTAATTGGAACTCTAATTGTATATTTCTTTGGACAAACAGATGCAGCAACTCATGTTCTTTCTAACTGGAAAGTATTAGTAGCCGTAATGTTGGTTCCAACTGTATTGTATGGCTATTTGTTCTTCAAACTCGATTTTCCGGTAACAGAGAGAGTTGCATCCGGAGTTTCTTCTTCAGAAATGTATAAGTCTTTAGGCAACCCACTTTTCATATTAATGATCGTTCTAATGTTCGGTACCGCTATTACTGAATTGTTTACCGGTCAGTGGATCGAGGTATTATTGAAATCTGTTACAGACAATGCCCTTCTCATTCTTACTATTTCTACCGGAGTAATGGTAATTGGTCGCGGATTGGCAGAGCCTGTGGTTCACAAACTTTCCACTACAGGTGTGTTGTTGATTTCAGCAGCGCTTTCAGCAGTTGGTTTGTATATTCTAGGCCACGCTACAGGAAACACCGTGTTCGTTGGAGCCTTGATCTTTGGATTAGGAGTTTGTTATTTCTGGCCAAACATGCTCGGTTTCGTAGCCGAAAACTTACCTAAAACCGGTGCCGTTGGATTAAATTTAATGGGCGGTGCAGGAATGTTTGCCGTTTCTGTTTATATGATTTTCATGGGTAAATTCTATGACAACATCGTAAACTCTAAGCTTGGTTCTGACGCTGCTAATGCTTCTGCAGAAGCAGTAGATGCGGCGAAGAAAGCAGCAGGTCCGGAAATTATCAATGCAACATTGGTGATTCCGATTATTTTAACTGTAGCATTTGCAGGTTTGTACTTCTTCATGAAATCAAAGAAGAAAGCGGCCTGATAAAATACTATCAGTCTTTGTTAAAATAATACCAGTTCAAAACAACTGTTCGTTACACTAAATAATTTTTTTCGTTAAACATCACCTATTTTATGGGTGATGTTTTTTTCTTTAGTAATTTACCCTTCCATCTTATCAACTATTGCTGTATGCCTACAAATCAGTCTCGCCGCAATGCATTGAAGAATCTCGTAGCCGGAACGGCGGCCATTGGCGCCACTACAGTATTGGGTTCTTTCTCAAATGAAACATCAAACTCCACAACATTGAAAGGTAATATTCAGCACTCCGCCTGTCGTTGGTGCTATGGAAATATTCCATTGGAAACATTGTGCGCAGAAGGCAAAAAGATTGGATTGATTGGAATTGACTTAGTGGGCCCCTCAGAATGGCCAACGTTAAAAAAGTACAACCTCATATCAACGATGTGCAATGGAGCAGAAATTAACCTTGTAGATGGATGGAACGACACTAATTTTCATTCAAAACTTATCCAAAATTACCTCGATATGATTCCTCTGGTTGCAAAAGCAGGGTATAAAAACCTCATTTGCTTTAGCGGCAGTCGTAGAGGTAAAGACGACGAAACTGGTTGGAAAAACTGTAGTGACGGGTTGAAGAAGATCATGAGTACCGCGGAGCAACACGGCGTAACCATCGTAATGGAATTATTGAACAGCAAAGTGGACCATAAAGATTACCAGTGTGATAAAACAGCATGGGGTGTTGAACTTGCTAAACGAATTGGATCGCCCAACTTCAAACTACTCTACGACATCTATCACATGCAAATAGATGAAGGAGATGTAATCAGAACCATTCGCACATATAAAGACTATATTGGTCACATTCATACAGGAGGCGTTCCCGGTCGTCGTGAAATTGACGAAAGTCAAGAGCTCTACTACCCGGCGATCATGAAAGCCATACTGGACCTAGGATACAAAGGATATGTTGCGCAAGAATTCATTCCTACCAGCAATGATCAAGCCCAACAATTAGCCGCTCTTCAAAAAGCAGTTCAAATTTGCGATGTATAATCGAATCATTTAATAAATTAGGATTCATTAAAGAATTAGTACTAACTATTGTAAACCCATCAAAGAATTAATATGGCTGAGAATGTTTATGACGCAATCGTCGTTGGTTCCGGAATCAGTGGTGGCTGGGCTGCCAAAGAGTTAACCGAAAAAGGACTCAAGGTATTGATGCTCGAAAGAGGAAAAGATATCAAACACAAAGTTGATTATTTAGAAGCAAATAAAGAGGCTTGGGACCATCCCCATCGCGGGCAAAGAACCCAAGAAATGATCAACAATTATCCGGTGTTGAAGAGAGACTATCCATTGAACGAACGCAACCTCGATTGGTGGGCAAGTGATAAAGATTCTCCCTATACTGAAATTAAAAGATTCGATTGGTTCCGCGGTTACCACGTAGGTGGACGCTCTTTGATGTGGGGCCGTCAATCTTACAGATGGAGTGATTTGTATTTTGAAGAAAATGCTAAACAAGGAATTGCAGTTGACTGGCCGGTGCGCTATAAAGAGCTGGAACAATGGTACAGCTATGTTGAAAAATTCGCCGGAATCAGTGGTTCTAAAGAAGGACTTCCCGAATTACCGGATAGCGAATTCTTACCTCCGATGGACATGACCTGCGTTGAGAAAGATGTAGCAGCTCGAATTAAGCAACACTATAAAGGAATTCGCAAAATGATCATCGGACGTTGCGCACACGCCACTGTTCCTTTGAATGATCGTCAATGTCAGTTCCGCGATAAATGTTGGTACGGTTGTCCTTTCGGCGGTTATTTCAGTACCCAATCGGCTACTTTACCTGCCGCAGAAAAAACAGGAAACCTTACACTTCGTCCATGGAGTATTGTTACTAAAGTGCTTTATGACAAAGACACTAAGAAAGCTACCGGTGTAGAAGTGTTGGACGCAGAAACAAATAAAACCTATGAGTATAAAGCAAAGATCATTTTCTTAAATGCATCTACTTTAAACTCAACTTGGATTATGATGAACTCCGCTACCGATGTGTGGGAGGGTGGTTTAGGAAGTAGCAGTGGTGAGTTGGGTCACAATTTAATGGACCATCACCTAGGCGTATACGCTTTTGGTTCTTTTGAAGGATACGAAGACAGATACACATACGGCCGTAGAGCAAATGGAGTATACATTCCTCGTTATCGCAACTTCTTTGGAGACAAACGCGATTATTTGCGCGGTTTTGGATATCAAGGAGGAGCGAGCAGAACAGGCTGGGGTCGTGAAATTGCTGAATTTACAATTGGCGCAGAATTCAAAGAAGAATTGTTAGAACCAGGACCATGGCAATTTGGTATGGGTGGTTTCGGTGAAATTCTTCCTTATCATGAGAATAAAGTAACACTCGATAAATCCAAAAAAGATAAGTGGGGCTTGAATGTGCTTGCGTTCGACTGTGAATTGAAAGAAAACGAATTGAAAATGCGCAAAGACATGAAAGACGATGCGCAAGAAATGTTGGAAGCAGCCGGTTTGAAAAATGTTCAAGCGTTTGATGGCGATGGTACTCCTGGTCGCGGTATCCACGAAATGGGTACGGCACGTATGGGCCACGATCCTAAAACATCGGTTCTTAACAAGTGGAACCAAGTATGGGATGCAAAGAATGTATTTGTAACAGACGGAAGTTTCATGACATCTGCAGCTTGTCAAAACCCATCTCTCACTTACATGGCATTTACAGCACGTGCTGCAGATTATGCAGTAAGCGAATTGAAAAAAGGTAATTTATAAGATTTCAGATAGATCCCGACTGGTTAAACTAGTCGGGTTTCTTCCATTCAACTAATTGCAAATTGAATCGCTATGCCAAATGATACTACCTCGGTGAATGTAAACGGAGCAGCAAAAGAACAAAATACTTTTGATGCCATCGTAATTGGTTCCGGAATCAGTGGCGGATGGGCCGCAAAGGAACTCACAGAAAAAGGATTAAAAGTATTGATGCTTGAACGAGGCTTCGATATCAAACATAAGGTCGATTATGTTGAGACCGGTAAAGATCCCTGGGAATATCCGCATCGTGGAGGTAGAACTCAACAAATGATCAAAGATTACCCCGTTTTAAAAAGAGACTATCCTCTCAACGAGATCAATTTAAAGTGGTGGGCAAGTGATAAAGATTGTCCTTACACAGAAGTGAAACGTTTCGATTGGTACAGAGGATACCATGTTGGAGGTCGTTCATTGATGTGGGGTCGTCAGTCGTATCGTTGGAGTGACTTCGACTTTGAAGCAAATGCCAAAGATGGTGTTGCGATCGATTGGCCTATTCGTTATAAAGACATTGCTCCTTGGTATAGCTACGCAGAAAAGTTTGCGGGGGTGAATGGTAATAAAGATGGATTACTACAGTTACCTGATGGAGATTTTCAACCTCCAATGGAATTGAATTGTGTAGAGAAAGATGTGGCAGCTAAGTTAAAAGATCATTATCAGGGTAAGAGATTGCTCACAATTGGACGTTCTGCCAACCTTACAAAAGAATTGCCCGGAAGAACACTTTGCCAATATAGAAACAGATGTTCTCACGGATGTCCGTTCGGAGGTTATTTCAGTACGCAGTCCTCTACACTGCCTGCGGCAATGGCTACCGGTAATTTGACCATGCGTGTAAACTCAATTGTAACCAAGCTTATTTACGATAAAGACACAAAGAAAGCGAAAGGGGTTGAAGTATTAGATGCAGAAACCAACAAAACCTATGAGTATTATGCTAAGATTGTGTTCTTGAATGCCTCTACCCTCAACTCAACCTGGATTCTCATGAATACAGCGACTGATATCTGGCCGGCAGGATTGGGTAGCAGCAGTGGCGAGCTTGGACATAACTTAATGGATCATCACTTTAGAGTAGGCGCTTCTGCAACAGTTGAAGGATTTGAAGATAAGTACTACTACGGAAGAAGACCCAACGGTTTCTATATTCCTCGCTGGCAAAATTTGTTTGGCGACAAACAAGACTATATAAGAGGTTACGGATATCAAGGAAGTGCTAGCAGACAGGGATGGGGCAGAGAAATTGCTGAATTGAATATCGGTACAGAATTGAAAGAAGCACTATCTGAACCGGGTCCATGGACTATTGGAATGACCGCATTTGGTGAAACGCTTCCTTATCATGAAAATAAAGTGACACTGGATCCCAATAAGAAAGATAAATGGGGATTGCCTGTACTTGCTATCGATGCTGAGATTAAAGAGAACGAAAAGAAGATGCGCGTAGATATGCAGAATCAAGCAAAAGCTATGCTTGAAGCTGCCGGCTTGAAAAATATCAAGGGATACGATCGCGATTATGCGTTGGGTATGGGAATTCACGAAATGGGAACTGCTCGTATGGGTAAAGATCCAAAAACATCGGTACTCAATGGTAATAACCAAGTGTGGGATGCTAAAAACGTATTTGTAACAGATGGTTCTTGCATGGTAAGTGCAGCTTGCGTAAATCCATCCCTTACATACATGGCTCTTACAGCAAGAGCCGCTGATTTCGCAGTAAAAGAATTGAAAAAAGGAACAATATAATAGTAACATGCCAAACGATTCAACCAGTGTAAATATTAATTCAGGAGGTGTTGCCCAAAACACATTCGATGCAATTGTTATCGGCAGTGGCATCAGTGGTGGCTGGGCCGCAAAAGAACTATGCGAGAAAGGATTGAAAACATTGGTATTGGAACGTGGCCGAGATGTTCAGCACAAGAAAGATTATCCTACTACCCTTTTGAATCCTTGGGAAATGAAACACCGAGGAGGAAGAACAAAAGCGATGGTAGAAGAGAATCCAATAGCCTCAAAATGCTATGCGTACGATGAAGCAACGGAGCATTTCTTTATTAAAGACAAACACCACCCTTACATTCAAGAAAAACCTTTCGATTGGATCAGAGGTTATCAAGTTGGAGGGAAGAGTTTAATATGGGCACGTCAAACCCAGCGTTGGAGCCGGTTCGAATTTGAAGCACCCGCTCGCGATGGTTTTGCAATTGATTGGCCTATACGATATGATGATCTTGCTCCTTGGTATAGCTATGTTGAGAAGTTTGCAGGAATCAGCGGAAATAAAGACGGGTTGGAAACCTTGCCTGATGGTGAGTTTCTTCCGCCTTGGGAAATGAATTGCCCTGAAAAGCATATTCAAACAAAAATTCATTCAAAGTTTCCCGGAAGAACTGTTATTCAAGGGAGATGCGCGCACTTAACACAACCCAATCCGGTTCATTTGGAACAAGGAAGAGGCCAGTGTCAAGCAAGAAATATCTGTTATCGCGGTTGCCCATTTGGAGGCTATTTCAGCTCCAATTCATCAACACTTCCTTGGGCTGCGAATACCGGGAACTTAACCATTCGTCCTCATGCAGTTGTTCATTCAATAATTTATGATGAACAAAAACAAAAGGCTGTAGGAGTGCGAGTAATTGATGCAAACACGCACGAAGCAACAGAATATTTCGCGAAAATTATTTTCGTGAATGCTGCATGTTTGAACTCGAACCTGATTTTATTGAATTCAACTTCTAATCGTTTTCCAAATGGATTGGGTAACGATAATGGTTTGATGGGAAAATACATTGCTTTCCATGATTACCGCGGTAACATTACCGCCGGTATTGAAGGCTTTGATGATATAGAAGAATATGGAAGAAGGCCGACTGCTGCCATGATGCCAAACTTCAGAAATGTTCGTAAGCAAGAGATGGATTTTCTGAGAGGTTATATGGTACACTATTCTTGCAGTAGAGTAAACTGGCATAATTCAGACGGTGCAGAAGGTATAGGAGAAGGCTTCAAAGAATTTGCAAGTCAACCGGGCGGTTGGGGTGTTTTTATGATGATGCAAGGAGAAACGATTCCACAAGAAAAGAATCACGTTCGATTAAGCAAGGATCAGAAAGATGAATGGGGGGTACCTTTGTTAATCACATCTGTTGACTATGGCGAGAATGATAACAAAATATTGAAAGACTTTTTGGAGCAAGGAGTTGCAATGCTGGAAGCAGCAGGTTGCAAAAATATCAATCCATTCGATAATGGTCGCGTACCGGGCAACGACATTCATGAAATGGGCGGTGTGAGAATGGGAAATGATCCAAAAACATCTTTGCTTAATAAATGGAATCAATTGCATCATTGTAGTAATGTGTTTGTAACAGATGGCGCAAGTATGGTAAGCACCGGAACTCAAAATCCATCGCTTACTTATATGGCGTTAACAGCGAGAGCGGCCAATCATGCAGTAGAAGAATTGAAAAAAGGAAACTTATAATCACTAAACCTTAACTATAATATGCCTGCGGATTCACCAAATGTAAACATCAATACCAAAGCGGATATTCAAAACAGTTATGATGCAATCGTAATTGGAAGTGGAATCAGCGGAGGTTGGGCTGCAAAAGAACTCACAGAAAAGGGTTTAAAAGTTTTGATGCTGGAAAGAGGTGGTGCTTTTGAACACTTAAAAGATTACAAGACTGCCGGAATGAATCCCTGGGATTTCAAACACAGGGGGCAAACAACCGCAGAACAGCGCCACGATAGACCCGTGGTACACAGAGGATGGGCCGCACAAGAGCAAGTTATTGATGCATGGGTAAACGAAAAAGAATGTCCTTACCACGAAGTGAAGCCATTTACTTGGTGGAGAGTATATAGAATGGGCGGCAGAAGTATTTTATGGGGTCGTCAAAGCTATCGTTTAAGCGACCTTGACTTCGAAGCTAATTTGAAAGATGGACACGGCGTAGATTGGCCGATTCGATACAAAGACATTGCTCCTTGGTACGACCATGTTGAAAAACATGCGGGAATCAGCGGAAGTAAAGAAGGTATTCCAAATTTACCGGATGGGCAGTTTCTTCCACCGATGGATTTGAATTGTGTAGAGAAAGACGCGGCAGCAAGAATTAAGGAACATTATAAAGGCACTCGTCATTTGATTATTGGTCGTGTTGCCAACCTAACACAGGCAATTCCCGGCAGAACCAATTGTCAGTTTAGAAACCGTTGCTGGGAGGGTTGTCCTTTCGGTGGTTACTTTAGTACACAATCGTCTACCTTGCCACCGGCCTTAGCAACAGGGAATTTAACTGTTCGTCCGGATTCGATTGTAACCAAGATCATTTACGACAAAGACACCAAAAAAGCAAAAGGTGTTGAGGTGTTGGATGCGGTTACCAATAAAACATATGAGTTTACCGCGAAGATTGTTTTCTCTTGCGCTTCGGCTTTGAATTCAACTTGGATTCTTTTCAATTCAGCCACCGATGTATGGGAAGGCGGATTGGGAAGTAGTTCGGGTGAGTTGGGACACAATGTAATGGACCACCATTATAATCTGGGCGCTAGTGGAAAAGTGGATGGATACGAAGACAGCTATTATTACGGAAGAAGAGCCAATGGTTTTTACATTCCTCGTTTTGCAAATATTGGAGATGACAAGCGCGATTTCTTAAGAGGATTTGGATATCAAGGAAGCGCGGGCAGAGGAGGCTGGAGCAGAGAGATTGCCGAGATGAGTATTGGTGCCGACTATAAAGAAGCAATCGTAGAACCTGGAGGTTGGACCATGGGCGCAACCGGCTTCGGTGAAATTCTTCCTTATCATGAAAACAGAATTTATCTTGATAAACAGAAGACAGATAAATGGGGCTTACCTATTCTTGCAATGGACGCAGAGTTGAAAGAGAATGAACTGAAAATGCGCAAGGCCATTGTTGAAGAAATGAAAAACATGTTGGAAGCAACCGGAGTAAAAGATATTTCTACTTGGGATGCAGGGCATGCAATTGGTCATGGAATTCACGAAATGGGTACAGCCAGAATGGGTAGAGATGCTAAAACATCTGTGTTGAATGAATTCAATCAAGTGTGGGATGCAAAGAATGTATTTGTGACCGACGGAGCTTGTATGACTTCATCTGCTTGTCAAAACCCTTCTTTAACTTATATGGCCTTAACAGCTAGAGCAGCTAACCATGCAGTTGAAGAATTGAAAAAAGGAAATTTATAAATTTAAAACTATAAACGATCACATATGAACAGACGCGAAGCATTGTCTAGAGTTGCTGTGTTGGTAGGTGGTACCGTTGTAGGAGCTGAGTTTTTCCTCAGTGGTTGTAAAACCGGCGCTGATAAAGCAGCAGGTTTACCGTTGAGCAAAGAAACCATTGCGCTTCTCGATGAAATCGCTGAAACCATTATCCCGGCAACAAGCACACCCGGCGCTAAAGAAGCGAAAGTGGGTGAATTCATGAACACCATGGTAATGGATTGTTACGAAGAAAAAGATCAAAAGGTATTCTTGGAAGGCATCGGAAAAGTGAACGAAGCTTGTGAGAAAATGCACAAGACCGACTTCATGTCTGCTACGCCTCAACAAAGAAAAGACTTGTTGATTGCTTTGGATAAGGAAGCCAAGGAATATCAAAAGTCTAAAAAACCTGAAGATCCTACACACTATTTCAGTTTAATGAAACAGTTGACATTGTTAGGATTCTTTACATCTGAAGTAGGTGCTACCAAGGCTCTTCGTTATGTAGCCGTTCCGGGTAAATACGAAGGCTGTGTTCCTTATAAAAAAGGTGACAGAGCTTGGGCAACCTAGTTTAGCATTGTAACGCTATTAAGACTGTCTTTGTCGAATTTTTTGTTCGACGAAGGACTACTATATTATTATTGAATTTATTCAACAGCGTATTATGTCTTCAAATCGTAGAGATTTTTTGAAAAAGTCCGGTCTGTTTGCATCGGCATTCGCTTTCGGATCTCTGGCTTCCTGTAACGACAGTGGCCCGGGTTCTTCTGAAAAAAAGGACAGCACTGCTGCCACAGCTTCAACTGTAACAGAGCAACCGTTGGGTGATTTTGGTTTACAGTTGTACACGCTTCGCGACGATTTCCCGAAAGACCCTAAAGGTGTTCTGAAACAAGTTGCAGGCTTTGGCTACAAACAGGTAGAAGGATTTGAAGGTCCAAACGGATTATGGTGGGGCTTAACCGCCGTAGATTTCAAGAAAACCCTTGATGAACTAGGTCTTTCAATGGTGAGCAGCCATTGTGATACCGGAAAGGATTTCGAGAAAAAAGCAGCTGAAGCTGCTTCGGTGGGTCTTAAATACTTAATCAACCCTTATGTGGGTGCTCAAAAAACGCTCGACGACTATAAGAAGCTTGCTGAGCAATTCAATAAGAACGGTGAGATCTGTAAGAAGAACGGCATCCGTTTCGCATATCACAACCACGATTATAGCTTCAAAGCACTTGATGGTCAAATGCCACAAGACATTTTCCTCCAAAATACCGATGCTTCATTGGTCGATTTTGAAATGGATATGTATTGGGTTGTAACAGCCGGTCAAGACCCAGAAGCCTGGATGAAAAAATATGCCAATCGCTTCACGCTTTGCCATGTTAAAGACCGCTCAAAAACTGCTAAAGCAGAGGAACACGATGCTTCTGTAGATTTAGGAACAGGGTCTATTGACTATAAGAAAGTGTTGAAAACGGCATCACAAACAGGTATGAAATACTACATTGTTGAACAAGAGAAATACGAAAACAGCACTCCGTTAAAGAGTGCCGAAGTAGATGCAGCCTATTTGAAAGCGCTCACTATTTAATTAAGAAATCAACACACCACATAAAAGAGGTCGTTTTATACGGCCTCTTTTTTTTATATTAGTGGGATGAAAGCACTATACTCTCTTTTCTTTATTATCGCTATCTGCGGTTCTGTCCAGGCTCAAAACAATAAAGATGTTGAAGCAATCAAAGCAATGATGCTGAAGCAACAGAACTATTGGAATCAAGGAAATGTAGATTCCTTTATGGTTGGCTACTGGGAGAGTGATTCGTTGATGTTCGTAGGCAAGTCGGGTGTTACCTATGGCTACACCAATACGCTCAATAATTACAAGAAGGGATATCCTGATAGAGCTGCCATGGGTACCTTACAATTTACTTTTATCGAATTTAAAAAGCTGAATGCCGACACTTACTTTCTTGTCGGAAAATACTACCTCACTAGAACTATTGGAGATGCTTCCGGTCATTTCACTCTTATTATTAAGAAGATAAAGGGGTCTTGGAAGATAATGGTGGACCACAGCTCTTAGGTTTATCCGTGCGGATACCTTTGCTTCCAAAATTCTATCAACTTGCGAAGCAGGAGTACAAATGTTACAATTACAATGATGTAGAATACATAGTTAGGCCAGCGTAGCTCTCCTTTGGGGATTAGCCAGTTATTGTACAAACCCAATCCTAATGTTAGCATAAGCCACATCAGCGTCAATGAAACGATTTTGGCAATACTTACCAGAAAATTCCGAACATCGGGTTCAAATTCACTCATTAGAGTTTGATTTACGGTACTAGTAATTTACGAAAAGCTGCTGAGTCTCCACTGAAAACATTGAAATCAACTTTTGAACCAATTCCATTCACAGAGCCGGTTTCGCTGTGTTGCCAGAAGTGCCAATCGCGTTGAATTCTAGGCCCTTCTTTTCTTAAATAGTGCGCAACCCATAAAGGATAACGGTCGAAGTCTTCTTTCAAATACTGTTTGTAAAAATCAACATTAGTGTAAATAACAGGCGTTACTCCATAATAGTTCTCTACAATCTTTAAAAATTCGAGCGCTCTTTCTCTAATTTTTGCCGGGGGTGTTCCATTGGTTTGTTCGATGTCCAATACCGGAGGTAAGTCACCGGATTCCAACTTCACTGATTTAATGAAATTTTCGGCCTGCATTCGGCCACTTTTTGAAGAAATGAAGAAGTGATAGGCTCCTCTTGTTATTCCGGCTTCTTTTGCTTTTTTCCAGTTTCTTTTGAAAAGTGCGTCTTTATTGCCAACGCCTTCGGTTGCTTTCATGAAAGCAAAGCCAATTTTAATTTGCTCCACTTCCATTTCTTGTACACTTTCCCAATCAATGAAATCTTGATATTTTGAAACATCTATGCCGTGAATAGAATAGGAACCCGGGATCGGTATACCGAATGCCTTGTAACGGATGCCCGCAGCATACCGTTCCTTCATCCATACATAACCGAAATAGCCAAGGAGAAATACGTTGCCAATAATCAACGTATATAGAAATACTTTCCAAGGTCCCGATCTAGCCGTCTTTTTCTTCTTTCTTTTGGCCATGGGTGCAAATATACTACAGGTGTAGCACTAAGAAACCATCCAATTGAAATCGAATCACTAAAGGCTTTGTACTAAGCGTAGGCTAGTGAACTATTTTTTTCGTGACTTTTAATGACTTTGAGTTTCTCACCTCAACAAAATAGGTACCATGCGCAAACTGTTGCATAGGAATGGTAAACACCTGATCATATCCGGGTGTTTCCCAACTGGTGGTATAAACAAGCTGACCGGTTGAACTGAAAACTTTTACTGAGAGTTTGGCATCGTCGGGGTTTGTTATGGCCACTTGTAAAGGACCGCTAGTAGGATTCGGAAAAATTTTAATCCCATTAGCGGGTAAGTCCGGAGCTGAACTCTTTATTGTTTGTTTAATTTTAGCTAGGATCTTCTGTTGCGGATCAATAATGATAGTATCTACAGCAAACTCGGGGTTCAACCAAAACTCTTGCCCGCTGGAAACATGATCTAGAACATATGATTTTGCTTGAGTGCTATTTTTCAAGGTAACCGTTACAGGCATCTTATAGAATTGCACAGATTGATGTGTGGTACTTTGCGAAAGTTTGAGTTTAATCCAATTGTTTGGTTTCTGATACCATTCGCCTTTGTAGTTCGCATACCCTTCTCCGTACACCCATTGATTGAAAAACCAGCCTAGGTCTTTTCCGTATGCCAATTCTAGATTTCTTTTCAGATCCGGTGTTTTTGCAAATCCATTTTTTACGGCAGGGTCTGCCAAATAAGATCTAATACCTTTATAAAACGCAGAGTCACCCATAACATAGCGCAGCATGTGTAATACATAAGCACCCTTATTGTAGGTAATTCTTCCACTGAAAATTCTAGCTACGTTAGACGTATCGGAACAAAACACTGCTCCTGATGAATCGGTAGTGGCGCTTCTGAATGTTGAGTTTAGTGTTGACCCGTAGGAATTTGGGTAGCCATATTCGAGAAAAAGTAGTGTAGCATAGGTTGCAAAACCTTCGTTGAGCCAGGTGTCTTGCCAACTGCCACATGTAATATAGTCACCAAACCAATGATGCGCCAATTCGTGGGCCGCAAGGTTGGGTGTTGGAAGGTTTATAAAGCTATTGGTTTGATGTTCCATTCCTCCGTTCCAACCCCACTGGGTATGGCCATATTTTTCATCTGCAAATGGATACGGACCAAATAAATTGGTGAAAATTCTGTAACCGTTTCTATAGTAAGAAGCAAACGATAAGAAATTTGCAGCAATTCCTTTATAGGTAAAATTTTGAATGAGATAACTTTTATTGTTTACAATAACGGAGTCGTTTGTGATCTCATAATCTGATATAGCAATCGCTACTAAGTAAGTAGCAATGGGGTGGCGATGCTTGAAGTGCGTTGTGCGCGTACTTCCATTTACGGTATTTGAGATGATCATGCCGTTAGAGGAACCTTGAAACTCTTGGGGGCAACTCAAATAGATATCAATAGAATCTGTTTTATCCAGCAAGTTGTTTTTACAAGGCCACCAGTCTCGCGAGCCATATGGTTCTGAAAGGGTCCAACTAACAGGAATCGTTCCATTGTGAACTCCATTGTAGTAAGAGCCCATTCCGGTATTGTCGGGAACTCCTTGATAGAAAATACTAACAGAATCTTTTAGACCTTTTGCAAGTGTAGTAGGAAAACTAATATCTACTCCATTTGCATCGGTTTGAACAAAACTGATTTTTGATCCATGGTAGAGCACACTGTCAACAATCAGGGATTTTATTAAATCGAATGTGATGGTATTGGTTGCGCTGACGATAGTATAATCGAAAGTTATTTTTCCCGAAATATATCGAATAGCAGGGTTTACATACCATTCCATGGTACTATGGTGAATATCAAAATTGTCTGTAGCTACAGAAAAGGTGCCGTTGATTCCATTGGTATTATCAGGTGATAACCGTCTGGCTCTCGCTTGCTCTGCGGATCGAATTTGCTCTTGTTCTTTAATGAATGCTTCTGTGTCTATTTTCTCCTGAGCAAGAGCTGCGGAAGAAACGAAAAGAAATAGCAGTAGATATAGTTGTTTCATGGATGACTGTTGGTACATTCTAATGAACGAAAAAATAGTAAATACAGTTGGTTTTTACCATGGATATAAACGATTAAACCCTGCAATACATTGTATTTGAGCCAATTTTAAGGGCTTGATTCGAATCAACGAATGGCAGATCCTTCAAAACCAAGATTCTATGCCATAGATTTGGAAAACATCGTTCTAAATCAATAGTTTTCAATGCTATATCCTAATTTTGCAGGTGATGCCGCAGCTGAATGTAAACGATACTCTTACTATCCTTCGAAAAATGAGCCTTCGAAGAATTTGGAACATCGTGAAAGTATGGTCGAGTTTCTACATCAGTAAATGGTCAAAAAAACCCATCCAATGGGGCCTACCGGTTTCAGTGGCCATTGAACCAACAACTTCCTGCAATTTGAGATGCCCGGAATGCCCAAGTGGATTGCGCTCTTTTACGAGACCTACCGGAATGCTTCAAGAAGATTTTTTCCGCACAACTGTTGACCAGTTGTCGAAAGACATCTTCTACATGATCTTCTATTTTCAAGGGGAACCGTATCTGAATCCGGCCTTCTTGCAAATGGTGCGCTATGCAGCTGATAAAAACTTGTATACAGCTACCAGTACAAACGGCCATTATTTAACGGAGGCCAATGCCCGCCAAACGGTGGAAAGCGGGCTGGATCGATTGATCATTTCAATAGACGGAACTACTCAAGACGTATATCAACAATACAGGGTGGGAGGCCAGCTCGAAAAGGTAATTGAAGGTGCTAAGAGAATCGTAAAATGGAAGAAGGAGTTGAAGAGCAACACTCCCTTCATTATTTTCCAATTTTTGGTAGTGAAGCCAAACGAACACCAAATTGAAGACGTAAAGAGGCTCGGTGTTGAAGTAGGAGTAGACCAAGTTCGATTCAAGACTGCACAGGTTTACGACTATGAAACAGATCCCAATAACTTGATTCCAAATAATAAAAAATACAGCCGGTACAAAATTGGAAAAGATGGCAAGATGATTGTCAAGAGTAATTTGGAAAATCAATGTTGGCGACTGTGGCATGCTCCTGTAATTACTTGGGATGGTTTAGTGGTCCCTTGTTGCTTCGACAAAGACGCAGATCATAAAATGGGAGACTTGAAAAAGCAGAGCTTTAAAGAATTGTGGCAGCAGAAAGAGTATAAAGAATTTAGAAATAACGTATTACACGGAAGAAAAAACATTGATATATGTGCCAACTGTAGCGAAGGAACCAAAGTGTGGGAAGATGCGTAGGCCTATAATCAAAACTTAAACCCTTTCATATGAGTATTGAAAAAGACATTAATTCAAACAAATTTCGAAACGGTTATCACAAAGCATTGATAAATATTGTATTCACTAGCAATTGGGTGATGGAGCGCAATAAAGGATTTTTTGAACGCGCCGACATCACCCCTCAACAGTTTAATATTCTCCGAATACTTAGAGGTGCAAATGCACCGTTAAGTACCTTACAGATTCGTCAAAGAATGCTGGATAAAATGAGCGACACCAGCAGAATTGTGGACCGACTCATCAAAAAAGAGCTGGTACAAAAAGTAGTTTGTACACATGATAAACGACTGGTAGATGTAACCATCACTCAAAAAGGGTTGGAGCTTTTGTCGCATCTCGATCAATATAATGATGAAATAGAATCGGCTTTGAAAGGTTTGAATGAAGCTGAAATAGATCAACTTAATCAACTGCTCGATAAAATTCGGGAAACTACATAATAGAAGAAATCCAATGATTCAAATGAAGAAACTGCTTACACTCATAATTGCGTTATTGCCTATTTTGGCTTGCCTTGCACAAGTAAAAAAAGAATTTCGTGCTGTTTGGATCGCCACGGTTGATCATATTGACTGGCCCACTCGCGGTAATTACAATAGCGATAGTCAAAAAGAAGAGTTTATTAAGATACTCGATATGCATCAGCGGAATGGTATTAACGCCATTATCATGCAAATTCGTCCCGCTACAGATGCCTTCTACCCTTCTCCTTATGAACCCTGGAGTCAATGGCTAACGGGCAAACAGGGAAAGCCACCTGTTCCGTATTATGATCCACTGCAATTTATGATTGAAGAAGCGCACAAGCGTGGAATGGAGTTTCATGCGTGGTGTAATCCTTACAGAGCTGTTTTTGATTTAAATAGATCTTCTATTGCAGATAATCACATCACTAAAATTCATCCGGAGTGGTTCTTAAACTACGGTGATAAAAAATACTTTGACCCCGGAAACAAAGATGCTCAAGAATTCGTGGTGAAAGTAATTGAAGATGTAGTAAACCGGTACGATGTAGATGCGATTCATTTTGATGATTATTTCTATCCCTATCGCATCGCTGGTAAAGAATTTCCCGATGAAAAATCCTTTTCTCAATACGGAAAAGGATTGTCAAAAGACGACTGGAGAAGATCCAATGTAGACTCTATCATTGTAAAATTGAATACCGCCATAAAAAAGATCAACAAAAATGTTCGATTTGGTATTTCGCCTTTTGGTGTATGGAGAAACAAGGATAAAGATCCGGAAGGAAGCGCTACACAGGCCGGACAAACCAACTACGATGATCTGTATGCCGATATTCTGTTGTGGCTTAAGAAGGACTGGATAGATTATGTTGCTCCACAATTGTATTGGGAGTTCAATCATCCTCGTGCCGCTTATGAGGTATTGCTCGATTGGTGGAGCAAGCACAGTTATGGTAAACATTGTTATATTGGATTGGCCCCCTATCGAGCGAATTCAAATGCTGCTTGGAAAGACAAATCGATGCTGCCAAGGCAAATTCAAGCGCTTCGCAACACTGAAAATATTCAAGGAATGATTTTCTTCAGTAGCAAATCATTTGACAACAATCCAAACGGTTGGAGTGATAGTTTGAGACTCACTTATTTTGCAGAACCTGCGGTTGTTCCGTCTATGACATGGTTCGACTCAAGCAAGCCTCAGAAGCCGCTAGTTAAAATTAACACCACTTCATCTTATGCTGATGTGGTAGTGCTCTCTGCGACATCAGCGCAGCCTGTTCGAAAGTTTGTACTTTACAAAATTCAGCAGGGAGAAGCCGGTGGTACTGAGCGTGCTACAGCCGTAAAAATCATACCCGCATTGAATGGAGAAGGAAAGTTCTCGATCCCCTATTTTAAGCAAGGTGCGGAAAAATATCGGATTACGGCCATCGATCAAAATAACAATGAAAGCGATCCGCAGGAGATCCAGTAAGCTTTTTATATTTTTGCATTATTAATAATGAGATAAATCGAATTTATGCCAGGATTTGAAACATGGGGCGCCGAAGAACGCAAAGAATTGCAAGACGTATTGGATAACGGTATATTGATGCGATATGGGTTCGACGGTCCGAGAAAAGGTATTTGGAAAGCCGTAGACTTGGAAAAAGAGATCTGCAAGACTTTTGGAACCAAGTATGCTCAATTGGTAAGCAGTGGCACCGCTGCTCTTACAACCGCTCTCAGCGCTTTAGGTGTTGGCTACGGTGATGAAGTAATTACCCCCTCTTTCACTTTCGTGGCAAGTTTTGAAGCTGTTATCAGTGTGGGCGCTACTCCTGTTTTGGTTGATGTAGACGATACCTTAACGCTTAACCCTGATGCAGTACGAAAAGCGATTACACCGAAAACGAAATGTATTATGCCCGTACATATGTGCGGTAGTATGGCTGATCTTGATGCTTTAAAAGAAATCTGTAAAGAATTCAATTTGGTTTTGTTGGAAGACGCGTGTCAAAGTATTGGCGGAACGTATAAAGGTCAGCAATTGGGATCCATTGGAGATGCGGGAACCTTTTCCTTCGACTTTGTGAAGACCATGACCTGCGGAGAAGGTGGTGTTGTAATGACCAATAGAGAGGATGTCTATATCAAAAGTGATGGATACAGTGACCACGGTCACGATCATAAGGGAGTAGACAGAGGGGCAGATCTTCATCCGTTTGTTGGATACAATTTCCGAATTTCAGAATTACACGCTGCCGTTGGTTTAGCGCAAATACGAAAACTGCCTCAATTTTTGGCAACACAAAAAAAGCATCACACACAGTTAAAGAATATCTTATCACAAGTACCTGAAGTAAGTTTCAGAAGAATACCCGATCCTCAAGGAGACAGTCATACTTTTTTGAGTTGGTTTTTGCCCACCGAAGAACAAACCAGAGCGGTGGTGGCCAAACTGAAAGAGCAAGGAATTCTTGCCGGAAACTTTTATTGGTATGATAATAACTGGCATTATATCCGCAAGTGGGATCATCTGAAACAAGGAATTACCCTCAACGCCTTGAGTCCGGAACACAAGGCCGCAGTAATAGCCCAAGCAAATAAGGAATTTAAAGCGAGCGATGCTATAATGGGGCGTTGTATATCAACAGCGATTAGTTTAACCTGGACAGAGCAGCTTATTGAAGAAAAAGGATCAAAATTAGTTGCGGTGATCAGAGAAGTGCTCGGATCTTAATTGAAACAAATACATATTTAAGAGACCCAAGTCAATTCGGCTTGGGTTTTTTGTTTTACCAACGGAAAAGAATAAGTGGATATTTCTAGGTTTATGAGTGTTTACTTTTAGTTGCTTAACAAAGAGTTCTCTTTATATCATAGACTTTGCTTGGGATCGTTTTGTCACCTACCGGCACTGGCCGGAGGATTCAATCCCCTATGTATGAGTAACCCGCTGTTTAAGCATATAAACATCTATTTATCCGTAAACGAGGAGACGATTGACCAGTACTTCAATCAGCACGATCCTGCTCCATTTTACAGAAGGCAATTGAGTTACGAATTCGAGAACTACATTTTGAATTATATCATTGCCGCGAAGCGGTATACTACCATTCAATATAAGTTTACTTGCAATAGTGAAAACGACAAACAATACATTGAGCCGTTGATTCACGCCATTCGACGCCATTTCTCTATTCGTAAAACATTGAAAGAAGCTGAGTTTAAACGATTTAAAAAGCGTTCTGTTATTCTATTGGTGTTTGCATTGGCGGTTGGAATTCTCTGTCATTGGATTTTGCCCAGCGTACTTCCCGAGGGAGCTCCTCATGGATTCATGAGTGCAGTAACAAACAGTTTGGATGTTTTCAGCTGGGTAACATTATGGCGTCCGTTTGATAAGCTTGTGTTTCAATGGAATCCCTACTTAAAGGACATCTTAATTCTTGATAAACTCACTAATGCTGAAATATTGGTTATAGACAATGTGAAGAAGATGGCCGTGGAGTCAGCAGCATAATTATGATTCGACTTTGTTCGATACTTGTAATCCTAACCCTTTCTTCTACATCCTTGTTTGCACAATTGGGTATAGAGCAATACCACTATTTAGGCCAGAGCTCAGGCGCCGCGGTGGTCCCGGTGATTCACCTTCAATCGAAAAAAGGTTGGTATGGAGAAGCGAGGTACAATTACGATGAAGACAATACATTCACTTTTCTAGCAGGTAAGAAATTCGTATTTGGATCTGATTTTGAAATCGGACTCACTCCTCTTGCCGGAATTTCATTTGGAAGTTTCAAAGGCTACACATTCGGATTGAATTCTAGTTTTGAAAACGAGCGGTTCTTTATTAGCAATCAAACACAATCCACAAAATCAAAATCGCTTGAATATTCTTCTTTTTTCTTCAATTGGTCTGAGGCGGGCATCAATATCAACAAATGGTTTTACGCTGGATTAACGATGCAGAATACTCGATTGTATTCAGGCGAATATTTGAATGAGCCCGGGATCATGTTTGGAATTAATATCAAATCTGTCACCATTCCTTTTTATGCTTTTAATCGTTATCAAACCAACCGATTTTATGTACTAGGGATAATTTGGGAGAAGAAATAGTGTAGTAGAAGCTACTAGTAAAGTTGCGATTCGTAAAGTGAAGCACTTAGTCAACGCTAAAGCATACACTAGTTAAGTTTGAATAGATGTACCAATCTGAAATGATGGCATTATTATTTCGTTTCATATATATCCAATATTAATCTTTCGTTACTATGAAAAAACTTGCATCCATCCTTTTAATTGCAATTTCAGTTCAACAATCTATGGCTCAGATTGGAATTGGAACAACCAGTCCACACTCTTATTTAGATGTGAGAGGAACGATCGCCTATAACTACCGATCTTTTACTACTTCCACCTCAATTGCTACAACAGATAATACGCTGGCATTCACAGGAACGAGTACGGCAACCTTAACCTTGCCTGATGCAACTGCCTGTGCAGGACGTTTCTATTGGATTAAAAACGAAAGCTCCAATGGCTCTGATTTAACCATTGCCACTACTTCTTCCCAAACCATCGATGGTTTAACTACCTGGGTACTTGATGAACAGCATGAAGCACTTCGTTTGTTTAGTACTGGTGCGGTATGGTATGTGGTCTCAGAATCGCTACCCGGCAATACAGCAGGTACTTCGTGGATCCAAGGAGGAAACAATATTACATCGGAAAAGAAGTTGGGAACAACCAGCAACTACGACCTTCCTATAATCACCAACAATACAGAACGAGTTCGTATCAGTAAAACAGGGAATGTTGCCATTGGAACGAGCAGCTTCAATGCAACCTATCCTGAGAAATTATTAGTTGATGCAGGAACCACTACTTCTTTTAACGTAATTAGTGGTAAGGGATCTATCAACAGTTATTTACAATTGAATATTCAAAATACAAGTTCCGGAACAGCAGCTAGTTCGGACGTTGTAGCTACGGCTAACAACGGTAGCGAAAGCGACAAGTTTGTAAATCTAGGTATTAATGGAGGTGGAAACACTTCTACAGGTGTATTAGGCGGAGCAAACTTGGCCTACTTATATGCAACAGGAAATAACTTTGCTATCGGTAATGCAACCTCTTCAAAAGATTTACTATTCTTTACCAACGGAACAGCAAGCTCAGATGAAAAGATGAGAATCAAGGATGATGGAGATGTGGGAATAGGAATAACTTCACCCAACTACCTCCTCCATATTCATAAAGCTTCTGCTGCAAGTAATTGGATGCAAATAACAAATAATTCCAGCGGTTCAGGGGTATGGGATGGATTCTTTTACGGTGTAAACTCTTCAGGTGCGCCAGAGATTTGGGGTGAAGGTGATTTAGCAATTTATACCGGCTCAGGCACTACCAACAGAAGAACCATGTTTTTAACCGACGATGGTAATGTAGCAATCGGCTCTTCTTCCACCAGTTTTCACGGTACTTATCCGGAAAGGCTGCTAGTAGACGCTGGCACCACTACTTCTTATAATGTAATAAGTGGAAAAGGAAGTATCAATAACTATTTGCAATTGAACATTCAAAATACTAGTAGTGGGGCAGCAGCAAGTTCGGATGTGGTAGCTACTGCGAACAATGGAAGTGAGACTGATAAGTTCATTGATATGGGAATAAATGGTAGTGGCTATTCCTCATCTGGAATTCTTGGTGGAACAAATACGGCCTATTTATACGCAACAGGTCAAGACCTTGTGGTGGGAAACGCTACCAATGGCAAGGATTTGATTTTCTTTACAGGGGGCACGGCAACCACTGATGAAAGAGTGCGAATAACAAGTACTACCATACAGCCCGGTACTGATAATAGTATCTCTAATGGAACTTCTGCAAAACGCTGGAGTGTGGTTTATGCAGTCAATGGAACCATCCAAACATCTGATTTCAGGCTTAAAAAGAACATCCAGCCACTTCAATACGGTTTGAGCGAGGTACTAAAAATGCGCCCGGTTCGTTATGATTGGAAAGATAACAGCGGTACAAATAAGGTTGGCTTGATTGCTCAAGAAGTGCAGGCAATTGTTCCTGAGGTTGTTGTTGGAGATTCAACAAAGGAAAACTTAGGAATGAATTATGCGGAACTAGTGCCAGTATTGATCAATGCAATTAAAGAATTGAAGGCTGAATTGAATGAAACAAAGAAAGAGCTGGAGCAAGTGAAAAAGCAAATTCGTCAATAGCCCAGCCCCATATCCTTAACCCAAATCCAGTCTATGAAAACGATACGCATCATAACTGCTCTAGTATTGTTGTGTGTATACAATGTGCAGGCCCAGGTCGATTTGACCAATACCGGTACAATGTATATTACAAACTCTGCTGTAGCACTGTATGTTAATGGTGGTTTTACGAATGCCAGTGGTGCATCCTTTACAAATAATGGTGATTTTTATGTCACTCAAAATATCTCCAACGCCCAAGTGGGTATGAGTGCCGGAACTGGAACCCTTCGTTTAATTGGCACTACAGCACAACAAATTAACGGAACGCAAACCTTCAAAACCTATAACCTAGTTACAAATAACGCAGCCGGGTTTACTTTGAATAATGACTTGAGTGTTTCGGGGACTCATACATTTACAGATGGGCTGATTGCCTCGTCTGTTACTCCCAATTATTTGGTATATGAAGCAGGTTCATCTTACTCAGGTGTATCAGATGCAGCCCACGTTTCAGGTTGGGTAAAGAAAATTGGTACTACTGCATTTACTTTTCCCGTAGGCGATAATACCTACTATCGAAACATTGCCATAAGCTCATTGGCCTCTAGTTCTGAATTCAACGCGAGATACAATAAACCTACACCCAATGCAACCAATGTTGCAGCTCCTTTGGTTATCGTTAATCCGAATGAATATTGGGATTTGAATCAGGTTAGTGGAGGTGCAGCTGTTGTAACATTGAACTGGGACGACCCCAAGGTAAACATTGCAGATTATCTATTGTCGGAAATGCGTGTTGCAAATTACAGTGCTGGCTTGTGGACTAGTAGAGGCGGCACCGCGTCTGGAACTATCACTACACAGGGGACGATTTCAAGTAACAGTACCTCAAGTTTTGGTCAATTTTCCATTGCTAGTATCAACTGGGCCACTCCTCTTTATTTTATTGATTTTAGCGCGAAAGCTCAGTCTTCTTACAACCTCCTTCAGTGGAAAATGGGTGGGGTAAGCTCAGATGCCAGCTTTGAAATAGAACGAAGTTTAGACGGGCGCAATTTTACTAAAATTGGAACGTTAAAAGGATTACCCCTGTTGTCAGGATACTTTCAGTATCAAGATTCCCGAGCTTTTACCGGAAACACTTGGTATCGAATCAAATGTGTGAATACAGACGGTCACGAATTGTATTCAACCATTGAACTGATTCAGGGTGGCAACAAATCAGACGATTTCTATTTGGTAAATAATCCGGCTCATCAATTTGTTTACATTGCTGCTACCGGAAAATACGAAGGAACGTATGATTACCAGTTGCTTTCTGTAAATGGACAATTGATTCAAAAGGGAAAGATCACCACCCAAGCCGGAGGAATTTGTTCGATCAGTTTATCATCTTCTGTAGTACCAGGCTCGTATGTTCTGGACATTAGAAATGCTCAACACAAATTAACTCAGCAAATATTGGTTCGATGATCGGTCCTTAAATCCAAAGTTGTATTTCAACAATACAAACTATGAAAAACCGCATCATCTTTCTAGCCCTAATGTTAGGCTCCGGCGCCGCGTCAGCTCAAGTTGGTATTGGAACAACTACTCCGAATTCAACCCTCGATGTTCGCGGTTCAGTATCATTGCGTGTAAGAACGGTTACAGCAGATACACAGCTTGATCAAAACGATCATGCCATTGTATTCACCGGAACCACCGCAACCACCATTACGTTACCGGATGCCACTACTTGTAGTGGTCGATCATATAGAATTAAAAATGCAAGCACCGCCGGAGTAACCCCTTCGCTTACCATTGCCACCGGAAATGGTGAAAACATTGACGGTGTGGCATCGATTGTTTTGAGTCAGTTACAGGAATCAGCTTTGTTATTTAGTGACGGAACCAATTGGATCGTTGGATCTCAGTCTATACCACAAACCGGTGGAAGTACTTGGAATTTTGACGGAAACAATATTTCGACTACAAAATTACTTGGAACGATCTCATATCAGCCGCTCCCTTTTATTACCAACAACATTGAGCGGATGCGAATTGCTGAAGATGGCTTTATTGGCCTCGGAAATACTTCTCCGAAAACAGAGTTTCACATTTTGTCGGGAACCGAGGGGTCCGGAATCTCAACTTCTTATATTAATGGCGTCACCATTACAGGTGTTGGAGGATATGGATTTGGTGGGCCTGGTTTTTATTTGGAGAATACCGACAACCCGGTTGCACAAAAGTTATTCAAAATCAATTATACCGCCAATGGTGGTTCAGATGCGTATGTAAATTATCAAGCAGTTTCTGATGATGGATCTGCAAATGTTAATGCAAACATTCTATCAGTTATGCATAGTGGAAGAGTTGGCGTAGGTACCGCGACATTTAATGCCACCCATCCTGAAAAGTTTTTAGTAGATGCGGGAAACACTGCTTCAAAAAATGTGATGGGTGCAAAAGGGAGCATTAATGATGCTCTTATTTTTCAACTGCAGAATACAAATGGAGGCCTTTCAGCTACCAGCACTTTTTCCATCGCAGCAAACAACGCATCCGGAAACACAAATTTTTTGAAGGCCGGCATCAATTCTTCTACTAACAATACTTCGGGTATAAAAGGGGGCGCCAATACCGCTTACCTCAGCGCTTCAGGAACCGACTTTGTAATTGGAAACGAAACAAATGGTAGGGCTTTGGTGTTTTTTACCGATGGATCAAATACGACAAATGAACGTGCGCGAATTACTAGCGAAGGTATAGTACCGGGAGCGGATAATACCTACACACTTGGAAAAACTGGTTTGCGATGGACAGAAGTATGGTCTGTAAATGGAACCATTCAAACTTCTGATATACGTTTCAAGAAAAATATTAATGCCTTAACATACGGTTTGAAAGAAGTAATGTTGATGCGACCTGTATCTTACGATTGGATTGAGCAACCGCAACAGCACAAAATTGGACTGATTGCTCAAGAGGTAAAGAAACTGGTTCCCGAAGTGGTTAGTGGAGACGACACAAAAGGTCAACTTGGAATGAATTATGCAGAACTGGTTCCTGTGTTAATCAACGCCATCCAAGAATTAAAAGCACAAGTAGATGAATTGAAAAAGCAACTTGAGCTAAAGGAAAACAAAAAAGGCCAACAATAAAAAATCCCGCAACTTGCGGGATTTAATTTTTTATTCAGCTTCTGCTACTACTTCTTTTACTTCCGGAATCATTCGCTTCATCATTCCTTCGATTCCTGTTTTAAGTGTAATCATTGAGGAAGGACAACCGGAACAACTTCCTTGCAACATCAGATTTACGACTCCTTCACTATAGCTTTTAAATTGAATGGCTCCACCATCCATCTCTACCGCTGGTTTAACGTAATTCTCTAATAGTTCTTTGATGCGCTTTACCACATCATCGTCGTCGGCGGTAACTTCATTAGAACTCTCTTGTTTGCGCGTAGCCAACTCCTCTTCGTTGATTACTGGCTTACCTTCTTCTAAATATTCTTTCAAAAACTGACGGATGGTAGGAATAACATCACTCCATTCCGTTTCATAATTTTTAGTAAGGGTCACGAAATTGCTGGCAATAAAAACAGCCTTAATAAAGGGGAAGCCAAACAATTCAGTGGCTAAAGGCGAGGGCTTCGCTGCGTCTACATCCGGAAAATCAATGCTCTTACCGGGATACAAAAGTTTGTTGGCAACAAACTTCATTGTTTCCGGGTTTGGAGTCATTTCTGTATAAATGCTAATCACGGGATTACCTGTTTTAATCATAGCGCTCTCAATTTGGATAACAAAAATAACAAATTCAAGGCCTATTCTGTTTCTGAAATAGGGAAAACTCGCTAATGATCGCAATCGTCGGCATGAGCATGATTGTGAACCCTGCAAGATCGGTAGTTCGAAACATGACCATAAACGATCAAAACAACCGCCGGAATCAACAGAATCAATTGATATTCATGCCATATTTGTTTGGCAACAAGAAAAGCCATACCGGCAGAGAAGATCAAAAATGGGGTCAAACTATGGTGGTGTTTTTTGTAGCCATGCCAAAATGAATAGGCGCCAATTACAAACGCCAACCCAATCATGAAATATTCAAACTTCGTATTGTGAATAATTTCAACACCTAAAATTGGTAAACTATTGATTAACAGGGGCAAAAGTGCACAATGTATGGCACAGGCAAGAGAGGCAGAAATACCCAAAGCATCCCAATTAATCTTAAAATTCATACCGCAAAGGTAGGTTCTTATTTTAAATTGATGCAACTTTGTTGCAAATATTTTGTTGTAACGGCTTAACAAAGGTTCCACTAAAAAAGAAACTACCTTTACAAAAACGGAGCAAAATGAATAGGAAGTGGCTTTATTACGGCGTTTTTTTCGCGGTTTTGATCGGAGGATTTTATTTCACGATGACCAAATTGATACCCGGGTATGAAGAAGTGAAACTACCGGTGCTCAGTTACGTTCGCCCCTTTAGTTTTATTAATCAGGATGGGCAAAATGTGACGGAAACCGATTTAAAAGGGAGAGTATATGTTACGGAATTTTTCTTTACCACTTGCCCAAATATCTGTCCGATGCTGAACAATAATATGAAGGTGATTTACGAGAAGTTTAAATCGGAGCCCGACTTCGTTGTAGTATCTCATACCTGTGATCCTGATCGCGATAGTTTTCCCGTGCTAAAGCAGTATTCCGATTCTTTGAAGGTAGATAACAAAAAATGGTGGTTTTTGACCGGCAGAAAAGACAGTTTGTACTTAACAGCTAGAAATAGTTATTTATTGGATGACCCAAAGAACGGCCTGCAGAAAATTGAAGATCAGTTTATGCATACGCAATTCTTCGCATTGATTGATAGAAATGGAAGAGTAAGAAAAATTTACGATGGGCTAAAGAAAAAAGAATTAAAAGAACTGGAGGAAGATATTCCTCGGATTTTGAAGGAAAAGGCAATGGATGGAAATTTCTCGAATAACTTATTTAGTAAATAGCAGACCATGCAAGCTCAGATCGATTATTTATTAAAGCAAAATCAGCTAAGTGTTACGGAAAGCCGTAAACGAATTCTAGAATTGTTTTTAGAAGCAAATGGGGCGCTCTCCCATGCCGACATCGAAAAGAAGATAGACGAAAAGTATGATCGAGTAACAGTTTATAGAACCCTTCAAACTTTCTTAGAGAAAGGAATGGTTCATACAATTCCAACTGCAGATAACTCTATTCGATACGCTTTATGTAAAGATGACTGTAAAGAAGGACACCACCACGATAATCACGTTCATTTCATTTGCGACAACTGCGGCGATACTTCTTGTTTGTCGGAAGTATCAATTCCAACAGTTAAACTCCCCAACGGATTTAAAGCAAAAGAATTTCACATGGTAGTAAACGGCGTTTGCAAGAACTGCCGCTAAAAAGAAAGCCCCGATGTGGAAACACCGGGACTTTTGGTTAAGGCTCTGATTAGTAGCTTTTTTATGATGGAGCGATATAATCGCTATCAGTTCATTTGATATACCAAAGATAGCCCACTAAATGACATTGCCTATACCACAATGTGGGTATTTTTTAAAACACTTAGTTGTTTAGCAAACTATCCATCTCGTTCTTAACGAATTGCATTAATTGCTTAATATGTGCGGGCGAAAAATTAAATTCTATGCCCGCAGTACTATATAATTCAGGTAGAGTTAATGTTCCGCCCTTACTTAAAGACCCAATATAACCCTCAAGTGCTGCTTGCTTGTTTTCTTTATATCGCTTCCAAAGGCCAATTGCACCCAATTGTGCAATACCATATTCAATGTAATAGAAAGGCACTTCGAATAAGTGAAGTTGGCGCTGCCACCCGTATTCACGGTATTTTGTTAGACCCTCAAAATCAATTACATCAGTAGAGAACTCATTCAANNTTCAAGATTTCTAACCATTTTTCTTTTCTGGCATCTAAACTATGTTGTGGATTTTCATAAATCCAATGTTGAAACTTATCAATAGTTGCGATCCAAGGGAAGATGGTAATAACGCGCTCCAATTGATGTTCCTTAGCACGTTTCAGGTCTACCGCATTCTCGAAAAATACTTCCCAATGGTCCATACTGAACAATTCCATGGCCATACTGGCAACCTCGGCAATTTCCATAGGATACTCTTTGAAAGCGCTTAATTCAAGCGGATGCGCCAGGAAAGAATGTATGGCATGTCCGCCCTCGTGAACCATTGTTGTAACATCGCTCATTTGTCCGGCAGCATTCATGAAAATAAAGGGCGCACCTGTTTCTGCTAACGGACAGTTGTATCCTCCGGGCGCTTTTCCAATTCTGCTCTCAAGATCAAAACGTTTCATTTTGTCCATCGTACGCAAACAATCTGCAAAGAAGGGGTTCAACTTCTCAAAACATTGAACAGTTTTGCTCAACAATTCGGCACCTGTTGTAAATGGTTTCAATGGCTGAACACCGGATGGTTGTGCTTCTAAATCCCAGGGGCGGAGCTTTTCAAGTCTAAGCGATTTTTGTTTCCGCTGATAAATAAGTTTAACCAAAGGGAGTACTTCTTCTTTTACTGCTCGATGGAATTCAAAGCAAGACTCTTTTGTATAATCGAAGCGTCCTAGTTCTTTAAACTTATAATCTCTGTAGTTCTCAAACCCTGCATTTAAAGCAACCTGATGTCTTTTTTGAACGAGTGTACTGAACAATTCATCAAGGGCTTGTTTGTCTTCTAATCTGCGGTCATTGATTTTTCGATAAACCGACTCACGTAAATCTCGATCTTCTTGTTCTAGAAATTTTGCGGCCTGTTGTAAAGTGTACTCTTTACCATTCACTTCAATGGTCATTTTGCCCGAGATCGCACCAAATTGTTGACCCAACACGCTTAATTCAGATTGAATGGGTATGTTTTCTTCGCGAAACAATTCAATGCTTTTCTTAATGCTACGTATATAAGTAAAGTACTTCTCTTTGTTCAGAGAGGCCGTGAATGGACATTCAATGAACTTACGGTTCAACAAATCGGCGATGGGCTGAATTTTAGGTTGAATTTCCGTAACAAAAAATACGAATGCGTTTTCCAATTCTTTGTCGGTAGTGTCGCAAGTCATTCTTATTTGACGCCAGCAAGCGTCTTCGCTTATTACGGCTTCCAACTCACTACTATCTTTTAACCAAGCCTCCAGCGCTTCTACACTGTTAAGCTCTCTTTGAAGTAGGTTATTGAAGTATGGTTCAAGCGATTGCCAATCGGAGATGGTAAAGTTTTCTGGCAAGAAATGACGTACTGGTTTTTCTATTGCTGCTGAGTAACTCATAGTTTAGACTGATTATTTAAAAAACAAAAGCCGTTCCTGAAGATAGGAACAGCTTTATTAATAAATCGTTATTGTTATTTCTTTTTAGGAGCTGCTTTTTTCTTAGGAGCTTCTTCATCAGATTCAGTGGCTTCCTTTTTAGCTTTAGGAGCCGCCTTTTTCTTTGGAGCCGCCTCACTTTCTTCAGTAGCTTCTTTTTTTGCTTTAGGGGCTGCTTTCTTTTTTGGTGTTTCTTCCACAACCACCGGAGCTTCTTCAACTACTTCTTCTTCAGCAGGAACTTCACTCAGTTTTAGCTCAACACCGGCTGTTTTCAAAATAGAGAACCACTTAACCATCTTCTTCATATCGCTGTTGTAAACACGGTCGAAATCCAAATCAGCATATACTTTTTCAAAGTAAGACTTTACAGCTTTTGCATCTTTTTCGTCTGGAAGGGTTACTCCGGCTTTGTCCATTGCGTGAAAAATTTCGATCAAGTTTACATTTTCACGAATGGTATATACTTCAATACTTTCCAAATGAGAAAAGTTGTGAATGCGAGAAGACATAAATTTTGTTGACTTGTCCTCTAATGAACGCACAATGGCGCCATCATTTTTACTGCTGATCAATTCTTGAAGACCCGGTAAGCCCGTTACGGCAATAAGTTTACTGTATTCCATAGTTGTCAATTACACATTTTGAAGGTGCAAGATAAGTTTAGTTATTGAAATTCAATTAACGATGGTTTAAAACGGCCGTTCGCCGTTCATAGAAACTTCAGCAATTGATAGGCCATTATCGATCAATTAGCCTTAATTTTCCGCAAACTTGTATCTTTTTTTGAACGATCAGGATCTCATCATACAACTCAAAAAGGGTAACCCGGAAGCCTACAAAACTGTTGTTAATCAATGGAAAGACATGATTTACAACACGGTTTTGGGCATTCTACAACAACCGGAAGATGCAGAAGACATAACACAAGACGTATTTGTTCAAGCTTTTGAGAGCATTCATCAATTCAAGGGAGAGTCGAAATTGTCGACCTGGTTGTACCGAATTGCCGTTACCAAATCACTCGATTGGATCAGAAAGAAGAAACGAAAAAAGAGATTTGGGTTTATACAGAGCTTGTTCACCGGGGAATCACGTGAACCGATCGAATTGCCGGAATTCCATCATCCCGGCGTGGCTATCGAAAACAAAGAAAACGCTTCCGTTTTGTTTCAAGCAATACAGAAACTTCCTGAAAATCAAAAAGTTGCATTTACTTTAAGCAAGATTGAAGGGTTGAGTTACGCAGAAGTGGCGGAGATTTTGGAGACTTCTGTTCCATCCATCGAGTCATTGATGCATAGAGCAAAGCAAAATCTTAGAAAGTTTCTGGCAGATTATTACGAAAAATCCAAAGATTAAAAGCAAGTTTTTGTCCCTTAAAACGTCTAAATTGAAGTAAGATGAGGAAAAGCTACAACATAGAAGAACGAATTGAATCAACATTAAATAGTGTTGACGGCATACAACGTGCCGAAGCTTCGCCTTTTTTGTACACAAGAATTGAGGCGGCGATGTATGCGAGACAATCGACTTGGGGTCGATTTTCCAGTCAGCTTGCAAAACCTTCTTTTGCGTTAGCCACAGCCTTACTGGTGCTCATTTTAAACTTCTGGGCTTTTAATTCATCAAGCACCAATTATGAAACTTCAGCCGGAGTAAACTCTTCTGATGTGGAGCAAATGATGGCTAATGAATATTCACTTACCAATACTGCCTCAGAAAGCTATCTTGCAACAATTGATGAGAAATGAATCAACTAATTCGTAATAACAAAGCGTTGGTAATACTCATAGGCATCCTCTTGGTGTCGAACGTATTATTGGTGCTGTATTTTACCGTTTGGAGCAACCGTTCCGGAAAACCACCGATGAATAGAGGAGGGTTTTCGATGGTAGAACAAATGACGAAGGAACTGGGTTTCTCAAAATCACAAGCAGATACTTTTAAAATACTGTTAGATCAAAACCGTGACTCTATGAAATATTGGAGTGAACAAGTTCGGTCCATCAAGAAGTCGATGTACAGTAATCTTAACAACACAAGTATAGGTGATAGTGCTTTAGCCGTAAAAGCAGATAGCTTGGCTGCTACACAAGCAAAAATGGAATTGTCGATGTACCGTCATTTTGCAAAAGTGAGAGCTATTTGTACTCCCGATCAACTTCCCAAGTTTGATACCGTTGTAAGTAGAATGATCAACCGACCACCTTGGTTTGGTAAGAACCGCGGACCCCAAAAGCGCGATTAACAAAATTTTCATTTGCTCAAGAAAAGGTTTTTGAAGAATCGACGTCCAATCTTCTATTAAACTTAATAATATGAAGAAGGTATTCCTGTTGGCTTTTGCCCTTACAGTATCATCTGTAGCATTATTCGCCCAAGGCGGCGGAGGCGGTTTTCAGCGTAGAACGGTTGAAGAAAGAGTGAAAATGATTCATGAAAAAATGGATTCAGCTTTCAAACCCGGAGAGGCTAAACTGAAAGAAATTGATGAAGTATTTACTACCTATTACAAAGGTCAAGACAAATTAAGAGAAGAGATGATGGGTAGTGGCGAGCGTCCTGATCCGCAAGTAATGCGTGAAAAAATGCAACCCCTTACCGACGAAAGAGACTCAAAACTCAAGAAGATTTTGACGGAAGAACAGTATAAAAAATGGAAAGAAGAAATAGAACCTTCTATGAGACCCCAAAGAGGCCCCCGACAGTAATCATTCAATAAAATAAATAAAGAGCCATCCTAAAATATCGGGATGGCTCTTTAACTTTAGTGAAAACCTCTTATATGAAAATTGAAGCCGGTTCGGTTGATGAATACATCGAAAAGATTGCCGAGCCACAACAAGCAGCGGTAAAAAAACTCAGAGCGATCGTAAAGAAAAACTTGCCAAAAGGATTTAAAGAACAGATCAGTTATAACATGATCGGCTTTGTTGTACCGCATAGTACTTACCCCAATGGCTACCATTGCGACCCTAAGCTACCCCTTCCTTTCCTTAATATTGCAGCTCAAAAGAACTTTATAGCATTGTATAATATGGGACTGTATGCTGATCCGGTATTAACCAAATGGTTTCAAGAAGAATACGCCAAATTGGGACTAGCAAAATTAGATATGGGTAAGTCTTGTATTCGATTTAAGAAACCAGATCAAATTCCCTACGATTTGATTGGAGAATTATGTAAGAAAATTTCAGTTGATAAATGGATTGAAATGTATGAATCCGCTTTTCGAAAAAAATAATTAAGAATGTTGTATTTGTTTCAATAAAAGTTCAACGGTACTCGCATCAAATAGCTGTGTACCCTCGTTCATTGTAGCGGCACTTCCACATGCTACACCCCATTGTATAGCTTCCTTAATACTACAGCCATTGTGAAGCGCGTAGGTAATTCCGGCTACCATACTATCGCCGGCTCCTACAGTACTCTTTTTTGGAACGGAAGGGGCTTTTACGAAATGCCGTTCTTCTTTTCCTACCAACCATGCTCCATCTGCGCCCATAGAAACTACAACAAAGGAAGAATATTCCTCCTCAATCAATTTATGGGCACAATCAGCTACTTCATGTGGCGCTATTTTATCCATATCAAGAAGCTTACTCATTTCACCAATATTTGGCTTAATTAAAAAAGCTTTTCTACCTTTTATTGCTTCCAATGCCGAACCTGAAGTGTCAATCACACATTTGCAGCCAATTTCTGCTGCAGCATCTATGATCATTCCGTAGCTTGATTCCGGTAAACCCGGGGGCATGCTGCCACTCGCAATAATAAACTCGGGCTTAATGGAACGAATCTTATCAACGATTCTGTGAATGATATCTTCTGAAACCTTTCTGCCTGGAAAAGTAAAACGGAATTGGTGATTGGTATTGTTTTCTAATACTATCCAATTCTCTCTGGTTTCAACTTGCGTATCTATTGCATGAAAGAGAATATCATCTTTCTTCAAAATTGAACAAAGCATGTTTCCATTGTGACCACCCGCAGGAAACAATGCAAAGGAGGGCAAGCTTAATTTTTTCAATGCTTTAGACACATTGATACCGCCACCGCCGGCTTCATGTACTACTTCCGCACAGCGAAGCTTTGTTTCCGGTTCTAAAATGGGTACGGTGGAACTTTTATCGATGCAAGGATTGAGTGTGATGGTTAAAATCATTTTAATTCAGTTTACTTAGTTCTGCAATAACATTTTTCAAACGTTCAGAAAGAGTGGCGTGATCGGTATAACCCTTAGCTACCAAATAAAATTTTGATTCATTGGCCTGAACGAATACAGTAGGATAGCCGGTTACTTGTAGTTGCTTGCACAGCGAAAACTCATAATAGGCTTTTTCTTTGTAAGATTCACTATGAAGTTTTGTATAGAAATCATCCGGATCTAATTCGTATTTTTCTAGCAAGTGACGATACGCTTCGTCGTCGCATAAATCGCGGCCCTCATAGTGCAATGCATATTGCAGATCGGATGCAAAGCCTACTTGTAACTCGGGTTTTATTTCTTTGAAAATGCACAATGCAATTGAAGGCTTTTCAGATGAGGGGAACCAATCACTTTGATCGGGGTTGAAAATATGCCAGAGATAATCTTGTCCAAATTCAATACCGGTATACTCTTCAACGGTTTTATATGCTTTTTGTATGTATGCAGCAGTACTGTTGATGGGAATTGGCGTTTCTGTGATGATCATTCCTCCACTCAATACTTCAAATCGAAAATCCTCCTTAAACTCCTCTGAAATTTTCCTTATTACCGGACTAAAGCCATAACACCATCCACAATAGGCGTCATAACAATAAATTAGATTGAGTTGCATGAAGCGAAGTTACTACAAAACAGCTCATTTTGACGAGGTGCGCTCTTTCACAGAAACGAACTGTTGTTCGTAATCATCACGAATGGTTCCCATCCATCGGTCCCAGAATAAGAAGTAGAGTCCATAGTTGCCTTTAAAGTATTGGTGATGCTGATTATGATTTACAGAGGTGTTGATCCACTTCCCAATTGGGTGAGTTGCAAACCATATCGGATAGAGCTCCCATCCTAGGTGTCCATATACATTGTAAACAATCATGAATAGAAAAAAGAAAGGAAGATGGTAGGTGTGTATCGGCATTATAAACAAGAAAATCACAACGATTCCGGTTTCAATGATCGCTTCCAGTGGATGAAAAGCATATGCAGCCCAGGGTGAAGGATTGGTAGACTTGTGATGTATTAAGTGAACGTACTTAAATATTTTGGTATGATGCATCAAACGATGCATCCAGTAAAAATAGCTATCGTGCAGAAATAGCATGATTATGAAAGCGCTTATGAAGTAGATGGTTCCATATTGATTGATATCAGTATAATAAAAAGTGTGAACTCTAATTGAATCAGTTTTAATGAAAAAAAGAGGGACCAATCCAAATAAGGCGATTGTTATTATGGAGTAGAAGATCTCTCGTAAGTAGTCTGTGTTTTTCGGAAACTTGGGTTGTATTTTTTTGTATGCAATCTTCTTTTTGAATACAACATATGTTAAAATGAACGCTAGGCCTGCAAAAACAACGTATCGACTCCCGATCAAGTTTACCACTTTTCCATAAAAACTCCAGTCAATAGCTAAGAAAAACTTCATAATAAATGTTGGTATTGTTTCATGTATTTCCAGTTGCGGGGTAATCCTTGTTCAATCCACTCCATCGCTTGCTCAAGTCGTTTATTTCTTGTAGGCTCCGTTTTTGCTTCTTCTAACCAATCAATATATTCTTTTTTGCCGGAAGGCGAAAATGATTCAAAATGCGCTTCTGCCTTTTTCGACTTTTTCAAAGAAGCAGCCAAATAGGCCGGAATCACTGTTTTTTTAGGAGTTAATTTTTTAGGTTTGACTGGTTTGATGCCTGCTTCGTTTAATGCCATCGCTTCTTTTATCCAGGCTATTATCTTTTTATCGGGCGGAAGCATTTCTAGAGAAGTGATTTTCCCTAAATGTCCCATCGCAACCTCAGATTTTGCGTTCATAGTCAAGGTGGGATCTTTCATAAGCGATGCTTTCCAAAACCCAAGTGAACAATGTTCCTTGAATGAAGCAAAGCCGCATAAGATGCTCCCTGCATAACTATAATTGGGGAAACTCCATTTGATACCTTCTTCAACATCCGGACAGGTGGTTACAATCAATTCTCTTAAATGCTTAAGTATGGGGCGTGCAAAAGGCGCTGCATTTTTTATGTATGCATCAACCCTAGGATCCTTTTTGTAACTCATGTTCAATATTTTAGTGTGCTTCCAGCCAGTTATTACCTTGACCACACTCGGCTATTACAGGTACACCGCCCGGAAGTAAAAGAGCGGACTGCATGTTTTCAATAATAAGAGGCTTTAGTTCTTTCACTTCTTCTTTCAATGCATCGAAAATCAATTCATCGTGCACTTGCAATATCATTTTACTTTTCATTCCGGCTTTCTTCATTGCTGCATGAACTTTCTGCATGGCAAGTTTGATCATATCGGCGGCTGTTCCTTGGATTGGAGAATTGATCGCGTTACGTTCTGCAAAACCTCGCACTGTAAAATTGGAAGAGTTGATATCTCTCAACCAACGTTTTCTTCCCATGAGAGTTTCAACATATCCATGTTCACGTGCAAAATTGATCGTGTTGTCCATATATTGTTGAATTCCTTGGAACTGCTTCTTATAGTTATCAATGATTTCTTTTGCTTCTGTTCTACTAATTCCTAGATTATCGGCCAAACCAAAAGCGCCCTGTCCATAAATGATCCCAAAGTTTACGCTTTTTGCTTTGTAACGCATTTCCTTTGTTACTTCCGATTCTGGCACATTGTAAACTTTTGCTGCGGTAGCCGTATGAATATCAGTTCCTTTTTTGAAAGCCTCGCACATTGCCGGATCTTCGCTTATAGCAGCCACAATTCGGAGCTCAATTTGCGAGTAATCGGCAGAAAGCAATACGTGCTTATCGTCTCTTGGAATAAATGCTTTTCGAATTTCCTTTCCTCTTTCAGTTCTTACAGGTATGTTCTGAAGGTTAGGATTATTGCTGGCAAGGCGACCGGTAACAGCCACCGCTTGAGCATAAGAAGTATGCACACGGCCGGTTTTTTCATTAACCAGTTCAGGAAGTGCATCAACATAAGTTGATTTTAGTTTTGTCAATTCTCTAAATGCAAGAATATCATCTACAATAGGATTGGTTGCGGCTAATTTGGCCAACACGTCTTCGCCTGTTGCATATTGACCTGTTTTCGTTTTTTTCGCCTTGGGGTCTAACTTTAGTTTCTCAAATAGTACTTCACCTAATTGTTTTGGGGAAGCTAGATTGAATTTTACTCCCGCTTGTTCATAAACCCTTTTCTCGGCTTTTTTGGCCTCTTCATCCAATTGTTTGGAATAGTCTTGTAAGAAATCGACATCAATCTTAACACCTTCAAATTCCATATCGGTCAGCACTTTTACCAAAGGATTCTCTACTTCGTAAAATACCTTCGTTACTTCCTTTGCAGCTAATTGGGGTTCGAATACCTTTTTTAATTGAAGAGTGATGTCGGCGTCTTCAGCTGCATATTCAGTAATTTTTTCAAGTGCTACATCACGCATGTTACCTTGTGTCTTTCCCTTTTTACCAATAAGTTCATCAATATGTATTGGTTCGTAATTCAAATATTGAGCACTTAATAGATCCATGCTTCTTTTTCCATCCGGTTCTATAACATAATGAGCAAGCATGGTATCGAATATGTCGCCGGCCAACGTGTATCCATACCATTTTAATACGAGTAAGTCGTATTTGATGTTTTGACCGATCCATTTCTTGGAAACATCCGCGAAAACCGGTGCGAAATGCGCAAGTAAGGCAGCCGCTTGTTTTTGATCGGACGGAACCGGAACATAGTAGGCTTCATGTTCTACCCAAGAAAAACTCATTCCCACTAACTCTGCATTGTTGGCGTCGATATTGGTGGTTTCAGTATCAAAGCAAATTTCTTTTTGACTACTGAGTTGTTGAATAAACGACTTTAGTTCTTTTTCTTCAGTAATAGAATGATAGACATGTGAAGTGCTGTGAACCGTTTTGCGTTCCCCTTGTGGTTCCTCTACCGGCTCTTCTGTTTGTTTTATTTCAGGTTCAATGATATTGCCAAACAAATCTGTTTGAACGCCTTGAGGTTGCTCTTTTTCAATATTTGATTTTCGAGCGGCAACTTGAATCTGTTCGCCTAAGAGCCTTTGAGCAATGGTTTTAAATTCAAGTTCAGTAAACACTTCTTTTAACTCTTCTTTATTCCATTCTTTTACTTTGAAGTCTTCCTCATGGAATTCAACAGGAACATTGGTTATAATAGTTGCTAGCTTTTTAGAAAGAATAGCCGATTCGCGACCATTTCTAACTTTTTCACCCATGGCTCCTTTTATTTTGTCGGCATTTTCCAGCACATTCTCTAGCGTACCATATTCAGCCAACAATTTGGCCGCTGTTTTTTCGCCAACACCGGGAATACCGGGAATATTGTCGACAGCATCGCCCATCATTCCCAGAATATCGATCACTTGACTCACTTCTTTAATATTCCATTTAGCACATACTTCTGTTGGACCTAAAATCTCTACTTCTCCGCCTTGATAACCGGGTTTGTATATTTTTATTTTATCACTAACCAATTGACCATAATCTTTATCGGGGGTTACCATATACACTTCGTAGCCTACTTTGGCGGCTTGTTGCGCCAAGGTTCCGATCAGGTCATCGGCCTCATATCCGTCAAGCTCCATAACCGGAATATTGAAACCTTCAATTATTCTTTTGATATCGGGAAGCGCTGCAATCAGATCTTCGGGAGCTTCGTCTCTATTGGCTTTATAGTCGGCAAAATCAGTATGGCGTTCAGTGGGAGCAGACGTATCAAAGCAAACGGCCATATGGGAAGGCTTTTGATTGTTTAGTAGGTCTACCAGAGCGTTGGTAAATCCAAATTGGGCATTGGTGTTTCGTCCCTTTGAGGTTATTCTGGGATTTCTAATTAATGCATAGTACGCTCTAAAAACCAGAGCGAGGGCGTCTACTAAAAACAATTTCTTACTCATAACACTAAGTTAGGGAAAGCCTATTTTGGAAAAAAATGTTCCTCCGAAACAAGTTGTATACTAACGTATAATTATATGCGAATAAAAAGGGCTAAATTGAAGCATGGCTAAGATTGAACTATCGGAGGCTTTTATGCAAAAACTAATCTCTGGGGAGATTGAAGAATTAGAAGTTGTGAAGGTATCGCCTTCAGTTTATGCGGTTGTATTGGCGAAGCCGCTTTTGAATATGGGGATGCATTATTCGTATCGCACCCATTTAATACTGGCAAAATCGGAGGCGGGTGGCTATGAAGGAAAATTCCCCCTTCCTCCTTTTATTACAATGGGCCTTGTAATTGGACTAGGAGCTATAGTTTACGATTTAGTATTATTAGGAGGAACGGGTGTTAATTTGGCAACCATGAGCTTGGCCTTCTTTTTATTAGGTACGATTGTGGCTCACGCAGCATCAGAGGCAAGAATCCAACGTTGTTTGTTGGAATAAAAAAAGCCATTCGATTCAGAACCGAACGGCTTTTAACATTGTAATTGCTCGTCTTAACATTAACGCATTGAAGTTGCAGAACTTGCTTGCGAAGATACCGAACGAATCAGTTTGTCTCCCGCTTCTTTGTGAAAGAAGTTGATGTAAACTGCGAACGCCAGTAAGCCAAAAGCGAACAGGTTGAGAAGTTTTCTTTGATAACGGTTCATAAGAAAATGGAATGTTTTTATTTGGATTTGGATTAACTCTCTTATGAACGCTTGCTGCCTTATTGTTATTTTGTAAAGCGATGAAAATAAGTGTTTTCACATCGAAGCATGGAAAAACCTCCCAGACTTTTATTTTAAATGTGATTTAAGTAAGGCTCAACGATCATAACTAGGAGACTAGTTTTTCGCCAATCGTTCGAGGTTAATGGTATTGGAGGTTTTGTTATAGACGCGCATCCAATAAATTCCTTTTTCTAACGAACTAACATTAAGTGGTTGAAGACCAGAAACTTGAGGAAAGTTTAACTTCAGTTTTCCGGTAAGATCAAGAATAGAAATTTCCAAGGGTTGTTCGGTACGAACGATTAAAATGTTGTCTACAGGATTTGGGTAGAATTTAAACTCCAGTGCTCCGTTGATGAAGGCCGGCTGGCTGATTGTTCGAGCAGTAAAGCCTGCAGCGTTATTACATTTGATCCGATAATAGCTTTTGCCGGTGATCGGCTGCTCATCCATCCAGCTAAACTTGCCCAACCCGTTTTCGTTTTTTATCACTCCAATCGTCTCGAAATTCAGATTATTACTGCTTCTTTCTATCGTAAAATATTGCAGACTTGAATCGGTGCTTTCCCAAAGAAGCAACACATTTTTATTTTCTTTAATTTGAATGGAAAAAGATGGGGCGTCAATTTTCTTGAGCTTGGGGTCATTCAAATTAGGAAGTACCATCCAACCTTGAGAAAATCCGCATTCAAACAGAAGGCAAATAAGTCCGGTAAAAAGCAGCTTTTGCATAGAAATAATGGGCGTAAGGGATTCGTTTATCCACAATATTCATGCCCAATTGTGGAAAACTCAAAAAAACAGTAAAAATTATAAGTTGATTGTTAAACATTTATGAAAACAGGATTACCTTTTGTCTGTTTCGATATAAATAAGAAAACAGTTATGGCGGAGACACGTATTATAAAAAAACGTAAGAAGATAGCACTGGTGGCGCACGATCATAAGAAGAAGGATTTGATTGAATGGGCTATTTACAATAAAACAGTATTGGCCAAACATGAATTGTTTGCAACCGGTACTACAGGTAAGCTATTGGAAGAAAAATTGGATCGCCCGGTTAAACGGATGCTTAGTGGTCCTTTGGGTGGTGATCAGCAATTGGGAGCCATGATTGCAGAAGGCGAAGTTGATGCCCTGATCTTTTTCTGGGATCCCATGGAAGCACAACCGCACGACAGCGACGTAAAAGCACTGTTGCGTTTGGCGGTAGCTTGGAACATCCCTACTGCAAGTAACAGAGCGACTGCCGATTTTTTAATGACCTCTCCCCTAATGCACGAAGATTATGAAGCCGCTATTCCCGACTACGGCTCTTACTTAAAACGCAAAGTTGATTAAGGAGAATTGACTGCTTAGTTGTAATTTTAAGCTCCTGCACTACTTAAAATTCAACTAAGCATGAGAAAAAAATTACTGCTTGCAATGGGCTTAGGCCTGTTCAGCGGACTCGCATTCAGTCAATCTCCCATTTCCGGCTATCCCGGAGCAAATGCTGCACAACAACAAAAATGGGAAGCAGCTTTCGATCAAAGTTTACAAGCCTCCAATGTTGACAAACTCCTGAAGGATATGTCGGCAAAGCCTCATGCTATGGGATCTCCCGGCACAAAGGCTGTTGCAGAGTATATCAACAACTACTTTCTGAGTTTGGGTATTGATTCCAAGGTGGAAGTACTGTATTCTCTTTTCAGCACCCCTAAGGAACGGGTATTGGAATTGACCGGTCCTGTAAAATTCAAAGCTGTATTGAGTGAGCCGGCTCTAAAAGAAGATGCAACCTCTAATCAAACAGCTGAGCAACTGCCAACGTATAATTGTTGGAGTGCAGATGGTGACGTGACCGCAGAATTGGTTTTTGTAAACTATGGTTTACCTGAAGACTATGAGTTTTTAAGAGAAAAAGGGATTGATGTAAAAGGCAAAATTGTAATCGCAAAATATGGTAGATCTTGGAGGGGGATTAAACCTAAAGTAGCGCAAGAACACGGTGCTATTGGTTGTTTGATCTATTCCGACCCAATGGATGATGGCTATTTTCAAGGGGATGTATATCCACAGGGTGCTTTCAAAAATGAATGGGGTGTGCAAAGAGGATCTGTAATGGATATGCCTATTTATCCCGGTGACCCTTTGACTCCCGGATACGGACATTCGAAAGATGCCAAAACCTTGGATAAAAGTGAAGTCATCAACTTATTGAAGATTCCGGTATTACCCATTAGCTATCATGATGCTTTACCGCTTTTGAAACAATTGACAGGACCTGTAGCTCCCGATGCATGGAGAGGAGCTCTTCCTATTACCTATCATGTTGGTCCAAGTGCTACCAAAGTACATTTGAAATTAGCTTTCAACTGGGAAGTAAAACCTGTTTACAATGTAATTGCAACGATAAAAGGAACTGAATTTCCGGATGAGTGGATCATTCGTGGAAATCACCACGATGCTTGGGTAAATGGTGCTAGCGATCCCTTGAGTGGAATGGCTGCCTTAATGGAAGAGGCCCGTGGTATTTCATTATTAATGAAGCAAGGTTGGAAACCAAAACGCACGATTATCTTTTGTGGTTGGGATGGAGAAGAACCCGGTTTATTAGGAAGTACTGAGTGGGCAGAATTTCATCAAAAGGAGCTCGCAGAAAAAGCGGTTCTCTATATAAATAGTGATGGAAATGGCAGAGGGTTTCTAGGAGCAGCGGGCTCACATGCATTAGAACCTTTCATGAATGAAGTGGCAAGAGACGTTATTGATCCACAAACCAATGTAAGTGTTTTGGAAAGAAACAGAGCTCGCGCTATTACAAATGCAAGTTCAGTGGCGGCGAAGAAAAACTTATTGGCTAAAAAAACGATTAGCATCGGTGCATTGGGTGCTGGGTCCGATTATTCACCTTTCTTCCAACACATCGGTATACCTTCGTTGAACCTCGGTTTTGGTGGAGAAAACGAAGGTGGGGAGTACCACTCTATCTACGATTCTTACGACAATTATAGAAGATTTAAAGACCCTGAATTTACCTATGGCGTTGCGTTGGCAAAAACAGCAGGCCGTGTAACGATGCGCTTTGCAAATGCAGAAGTATTGCCTTTTGATTATGCTTCTTTACAAAAAACAATTTCAGGTTATGTAACTGAAGTGGTGGCACTTGCCGACAATTTAAGAGAGGCCACTCAAGTGGAGAATCAAATCATTAAAGAAAAGAAATACACGCTGGCTGCTGACCCCCGTGAAGTGTACAATGCTCCCTTACTTAAGGATGAAGTGCCTTATTTAGAATTTGCAAGTTTGCACAATGCAGTAGCCGCCTTGTCTCAAGCAACAACAGCCTTAAGTGCTGTTTTACAGAAAACGGGTTTGACTGCTGCGCAACAAACTGAATTAAACAAACATCTTTATTTGGCGGAGCAGAGTTTGTTATTGGAGCAAGGATTACCTAGAAGACCTTGGTACAAGCATAGCATTTATGCTCCCGGTTTTTACACAGGGTATGGAGTTAAAACCTTGCCTGGAATTCGGGAAGCCATTGAACAAAGAAGTTGGAAAGAAGCACAAGAACAAATTGTATTGGCTGCCAAAGCAATCGAAAACCTGGCAGCATACTTAACAAAAACCGCTGCTTCTATAAAATAGAATTGTTGTATGCCATTTAAACTACAGGCGCCTTATAGTCCTGCAGGGGATCAACCCACCGCTATTGCAGAACTAACGAAGGGATTAATAGAAGGGGAAAAGTATCAGACCTTACTGGGTGTAACCGGTAGTGGTAAAACATTTACCATTGCGAACGTAATTCAGAATGTACAAAAACCAACCTTGGTTTTAACTCACAATAAAACATTGGTGGCGCAATTGTACGGTGAGTTTAAGCAGTTCTTTCCGGATAATGCAGTTGGCTATTTTGTAAGTTATTATGATTACTATCAACCGGAAGCCTATATGCCGGTAAGTGATACGTATATAGAAAAAGACCTTTCTATTAATGAAGAATTGGATAAACTTCGCTTACATGCAACTTCAGAATTGTTGAGTGGTAGAAGAGATATTATTGTAGTTGCTTCTGTGAGTTGTATATACGGTATGGGAAACCCTACCGAATATGAGAACGGAATTATTCGGATAAACCAAGGCATGACTTTATCTCGTCAAGGATTTTTACATGCCTTGGTTAACTCGTTGTATTCAAGAAGTCAGGGAGAATTTGGCCGTGGCAGCTTCCGAGTAAAGGGTGACACAGTAGACATCAATTTGCCATATGTTGATTTTGGTTATCGAATAACTTTCTTTGGCGACGAAATTGAATCCATCGAAAGCTTTGATGTAAACACCGGCAAGCGCATTGGCATGATGGATACTGCAGCTATTTTCCCGGCTAACTTGTATTTAGCACCAAAGGACATGCTGCAGCAAGTTATTTATGAAATTCAAGATGAATGCGCAGCTCAAGTGGAATACTTCAAGAAAACCGGAAAATATATTGAAGCGCAACGACTCAATGAGCGTGTAAATTTCGACTTGGAAATGATTCGTGAATTAGGGTATTGTAATGGAGTTGAAAACTACTCCCGATTTTTTGATCGTCGTTCTCCGGGTACCCGACCCTTCTGTTTATTAGATTATTTTCCTAAAGACTTTTTATGTGTAATTGATGAGAGTCATCAAACCATTCCTCAAGTAAGCGGTATGTATGGAGGAGACAGAAGTAGAAAGCTGGTTTTGGTTGACTATGGCTTCCGATTGCCTTCGGCCCTTGATAACCGTCCGCTTAACTTCCACGAATTTGAGTCGATGCTCAATCAAACCATTTATGTTTCTGCTACCCCAGACCACTATGAATTGGAGAAATGCGGTGGGGTGGTAGTGGAACAAGTAGTAAGGCCAACAGGTTTATTAGACCCTCCTATTGAAATTAGACCGAGCTACAATCAAATTGATGATTTATTGGACGAAATCGATAAGCGTGTAACAAAGGGTGACCGTGTGTTGGTAACAACACTCACCAAGCGAATGGCGGAGGAAATGGACAAGTATTTGCATCGAATCAATATAAAGAGCAAGTACATTCACAGTGAAGTAGATACCTTGGATCGAGTGGAGATATTACGACAATTGCGATTGGGTGAAATAGATGTATTGGTAGGAGTAAACTTGTTAAGGGAAGGATTGGATCTACCCGAAGTTTCATTGGTGGCTATTCTGGATGCAGATAAAGAAGGATTTTTGCGAAACGAAAAGTCGTTGACTCAAACTGCGGGTAGAGCTGCCCGTAATGTGGACGGACTGGTGATCTTTTATGCCGATAAGATGACGGAAAGCATGCAAAAGACAATTGACGAGACCGGTAGAAGAAGAGAGAAGCAAATTGCTTACAATATTGAACACAACATCACTCCTAGAACAGTTATTAAGTCAAAAGAACAAGTATTCGCACAAACATCGGTGTTGGACATCAAGGGTTTTGACCCTAACAATCCATATGCAATGGTAAGCGATCAGGAATTGGTACCGGTAGCCGCGGAAGAACAGGTAGTTTATCAAACCATTCCTCAGGTGGAGAAGGCCATTTCTAAGATCAAAAAAGAAATGGAGAAAGCAGCCCGAGACCTTGATTTTATGGAAGCAGCACGTTTAAGAGATGAAATGTTTGCTTTACAAAAACAATTAGACACAATGAAAACCGGGTAAATGATTTTCTATTCGCTTGAAATTCAAGCGGGAAGCGGAAAGATTTTTTTTCAAGTTTGCACAATAAAAAATATTCGAACTTTTTTTGCTTGACTATTGCATTTTTGAAAAATCGCCCTTAGTTTTACCTCGGTTTTTCATAGGATATTGGATTTTAAAACGGGGCTGAATTTCCATTCGGGCCCTTTTTTATTTTATAGACTTTCCGTTCTTCAAAGCATAAGAAATCCCGCTAGCAGCTCTTGGTAAGAACCAAAAGAAACTAGCGGGACTTTTCTATAATACTTGATCTTATAAAACCAGTACACCTGCAGCAATAAACTGCAATTCTTTTTTGACTTTCGTTATTTTCTTCACTTCTTCTTCGCTCTTACCTGCATCTTGTGCATAGTCTTGTTGTTGTTTCACTGAAACTTCTTTTACAATAGCTTCGCCTTCCAATACTACTTTCTTACCAACGATGTTCTGAGGCATGAAAAAACCATAGTCTTTAAATTTTACCATCAGTGATTTTCCTTCGGTTGTTTCTACCTTCATCCAACAGCCTCTTTCTTGGCAAACCTCAAGAACTTTACCGGTGATCTTCCCTTGGTATTTCTCGTCTTTCAGTTTCTTTTCCAATTCTGCGGCAGGGATCGTTTTCGTATTAGTTGTTCCGGCGCCATAGGTGACACCAGCTTCGGCAGGAGTTATCTTTTCTTGACTAAAGGCCAATAAGCCCGTAAAAGCGCTAAAAAGCAGGGATAAAACGGTTTTTTTCATAATCGCATAGTTTTAGCAAATATCTGCTGCCTGAAGCCGATTTCCAAAAAACTACCAGTTCGTGGTATTGGTAAGGCCATTAAGATGAGGTTAAATTTGTATACGACAGAAATTTCAGCCTTTTCCTTGTCCTTTTTACCATTTTTACTCATGTGAGACGCCCTGTTGAGTCGCATCGGCAGGGCTTTCTTATAGCCTCCCCAAAAAAATTAGTTGTATTTTACTAAATTTATTAGTGTGAATAAGAATATTTCCCCTACCTTTGGTTTACAATAAATTTGAAAAATAAACTTACTACTATGTCTAACAGTGAAAAACTCAAAGCGCTCAAACTTACAATAGATAAGATTGAAAAGGATTTCGGAAAAGGAAGTGTGATGATGATGAATGAGAAGGGAGAAAGCCAAATGGAAATCGTTTCTACAGGCTCAATTGGATTGGATGCGGCCCTCGGTATTGGCGGATTTCCTAAAGGCAGAATCATTGAAATTTATGGTCCTGAATCTTCTGGTAAAACTACCATTGCTACGCACGTAATTGCAGAAGCTCAAAAGAAAGGTGGAATGTGTGCCATCATCGATGCGGAACATGCTTTTGATAGCGCTTATGCTCAAAGATTGGGTGTAGATGTAGACAATCTTCTGATTTCTCAACCAGATTATGGTGAGCAAGCATTGGAAATCGCTGATCGCTTGATTCTTTCAGGAGCGTTGGATGTAGTAGTGATCGACTCTGTTGCCGCCCTTGTACCAAAAGGTGAATTGGAAGGTGAAATGGGTGATAGCAAAATGGGTCTTCAAGCTCGATTGATGAGCCAGGCTTTGCGTAAGCTTACAGCTACTATCAGCAAAACCAACACCATTTGTATTTTCATCAACCAACTTCGTGAGAAAATTGGAGTGATGTTCGGAAACCCCGAAACAACAACCGGTGGTAACGCTTTGAAATTCTATGCATCTGTTCGTTTGGATATTCGCAGAATGGCGCAAATTAAAGATGGTGACGAAGCAGTAGGTAACCGAGTAAAAGTAAAAGTGGTGAAAAACAAAGTAGCTCCTCCATTCCGCGCAGCTGAATTTGACATCGTATTCGGTGAAGGCATCTCTAAAACAGGTGAGATCATTGATATGGGTGTTGAATTGGGCATCGTAAACAAAAGCGGTAGCTGGTTCAGCTATAATACCGATAAACTCGGTCAAGGTAGAGAAGCAGTAAAACAATTGTTGCGCGACAATCCTGAACTCGCAACAGAAATTGAAACAAAAATTCGCGAGAAGCTGAAAGAAATGCAGGCCGCGTAAAAATAGTACTGACGTTGTCAGTTGTAAATCGGTAATTTTTGATGGGTTAGTAAGTAAGAAGCGACGGTTCTCCGCCGCTTCTCTGTTTTATATCATCTGGTAATTCTAAAAGCATACAACGAAAACCCATTATTATTCCGATCGTGTGTTCCTTAACCGGCAAGTGGAATGCGGTGTGTTCCAATCCATACTGCGGCACGTTCTTTTCGATCGATCTTTTCATTGGATACTATGTAAGAACGATGTACCCGACTAAAATTGAATGGCTCTAATAAATCTACTGCTTCTTGCATACTCATTCGCGATAATATTTTGTCGTTGTCGAGCACAAACTGTACATAGTTTCCGGCACTTTGAACGTATAATATATCGCTGATCTGTAGTTTTATTTGCTCATAGCCACTTTTAATAAAAACCGATTGGCTACTTCTGCCTTCTAACCATTGGTATCTTTCTTTTGCTTTTGTACAAGCTTCTCTAAAGCGATCTCTCGAAAAGGGTTTTAGCAAATAGTCAACAGCATTGATTTCAAATCCTTTTACCGCATGTTCTGAATAAGCGGTAGTAAGAATGATCAATGGAATTTTTTTGAGCAATGACAAAAACTCAAATCCGGAAATATCCGGCATTTTGATGTCTAGAAACAACAAATCGATTTCTTCTGTACGCAGGTATTCTAAAGCTTTCGAAGGCTGCGTAAATTGGGCTTTAAATTCTACAAAAGGAATGTCTTCTGCCATCGATTTTATGATCGATAATGCCATTGACTCATCATCAAGTGCTACCGTTCTAAGTGCTTTCATTTTTTCAAAATTAATGGATCTAATTGCTCATACAATTTTTCCTTTTCTGATGGGCGTGCTGCATTTGGAAACAGGATGTTTCCCAGGGGATCAATAATTACATAGGTTGGATAAAGATTCGTTTTGCCTCTGGCTGCCTCAATTGGTTTCCAAAAATCTTCCATTGCCCTGCGGTTAAATCTATAATGATCGCCTTCCATACCATTGTATCGAACAAAATTCTTCCAAAATTGATCCTTGTCTTCTTCATCTAGATCTAAGTAAACAAACTTTAGATCGGTTCCCTTATACCGCTCTTTGATTTTTTTCGCATAAGGAATTTCCATTCTGCATGGTCCGCACCAAGTACCCCAGAAATCCAGATAAACATATGAGCCACGGTATTTTTCTAAGAGGCTTGCAAATGATCTCGTGCTAGAATCTGTTATAAAATGAATGTTTAGATTTGTCTCGTTGCTTTTTAAAGTCATTTCAATTGACTGATTTAAAGAATTTAAAGATTCGAGATAACTAGACTGAGGATAGGATTTTTGAAAAACATCAGTTAGATATGCAACAGAGTGATTCCAGTGGTCATTGTAGGCATCAATGATCTTATTAAAGAGTATTTTCTCAGCTACATTTGGCTTAAAATGTTTTTTCGAATAGAGCCAATCAACGATATATCTTTCGCCATATTTGTTAATTAAACTAGTGATAGAATCAAAAGAGGGTCCCAGTGTATCGCTGATTCTTTTTTTCATGGCTTCGGGATCTTTTTTCCTTCCCATAGCAATGCTGTTAATGGAGTACTGAATTCTAAAATCTGTAATCATTCCTCCATATACACTATTCGACAAGGTTGCTGCTGATGGTATGGGCAGCCACTTCATAACATTTAGCAAGAAGCTATCAGTTGCAGGGTTACTACTATTTCTTAAATCGATTCTTCCTAAATCATATAAGTAGCATTGCGCAAGGTATTCAACTTCCTTACTGAGCATTGCTTTATAAACCGGTTTTACTTTGGTTTTCTGAATCAATGCTTTTTTTACTTCCACTTCTTTTATTTGAACTTCCAGCACTTGATCAAGTAGTTCCTTGTAACCCAAATTCCGATAGATGTTTTCTCTTCCATGAAGTTTCTGGTAAAATGGGATCGAATCAAATCCTAGTTTTTGTAATAGCTCGTTGGCTGATTTAAGTGAACCCGAGAATTGAAGTGTAGGACCAATTTTGATATCCAGTTTTTCGTTTGGGGCGATCACGATCCTGAACTCTCTTCCTTCCGATTTTAGTAACGCAAAATGAGCTCTTTCAATTGGAATGGAATAATGCTTTGGTTTGGAAATAACTGTTCCGAGTTCAATTGCAGGACTCGAATAGTTTCTATCTGCAATAAGAGGGATTAACTGATAAGCAGAACTGTCGTTCGATTCAAGCGTCAATGAAAAGTTTTGACAATAAGATCCTAGTCCCGCTCCTAGCAGGATTGATAATAATACGAATTTCATGGCTATACTGTTTTTATCAGCAATCGAACAATGAATTGCTGGTTAATGGAGTGAATGATCAATTCATGTTGTTTGGGGTAGAGCAGTTCCAAACGTTCTCGCACATTGTTGATTCCAATTCCGTGGCTATTTTTTTCCGGATCACTGTGGCTCTTTTCTAAAATTGGATTTGTGACTTCTACATATACAGAATCGGTTGTAGTATGAATGGAGATTTTGATATATACCTCTTGCTCCAAACTAAGTCCGTGCTTAAAAGCATTTTCTATAAATGGTACGATGAGCATGGGGCTAATTTGCTGATGTAAATGCTCCGCTGAAATGTCCAATTCAATTTTGATCAAGGGATTGCCTTCCCAACGCTTTTTTTCGAAGTTCACGTAGGATTTAATAAAGTCCACTTCGTCTTTGAGCAGAATATACTTATTGCGTTGTTGATCCAGAAGATAACGCATCATATTGCTCAAATTCAACAAACCCTCACCTGTTAAAGGAGCGTTTTCTTGTATAGACGCGCCGTATAAATTATTTAATGCATTGAAAAGAAAGTGTGGGTTTACTTGTGCTTGTAAGTATTGTAAGCTGGCGGTTGTGGTGGATAGACTTTCTTTTAAGTCTAAAATTTCAGACAATTGTTTTTTGTAGAACTGGTAGGCAACCAATGAAACCAGCGGGCTTGCAACTACCAAAAACAACCACAATAAGCTAATTACAGGTCCGGCCAAATGACTGTCAATAGCAATAAAGGGAATGCCAACGAATATGGTTAAGGCTGTTGGTAAAATAAGCTGTCGAAGCAGCTTCTTCCAAAATCCGAGGTTTTTTGATGCTTCAAAGCGAGGGAACAAATAGAAAGTATTAAAATAAACGCAAATGATTAAAGGGGCTAAGAAGCAGACGAAAAAGATGGCTGCGCCGTCGGACCTAAGAACTCCAAGTGAAGCGAAAAAGAAAAAGATGCCTAAATAAGCGTATAGTCCAAGAACAATTCTATTCAATAGAACTATCTTAAAATCTTTTTGGTGATCAGCTAAGAGAATCGCTCGAATTACAATTTCACGAACACTATAGTATACAGTTAATAAGAACACAGTTACTAACCCAAACATCATTCCAAAGTTCAATGAACGTTGCTGAAGTGAACTCCCTCCATAATTTTCGATCTTTAATTGATAGGCATGGCTTAACCAATACGATTCTGTGTTGATCAGAGCACTCACAATAAAGCATACAATTAATAATGTAACAGCTTTTATTGAGCGAAATTTTTTTCCATCAGTTCCAAAAAGTATAAAATGCCCAAGTAATACAATGAGCACAATTGAGCTGATTTGAAGAAACTTCGGAAGCACATAAAAGGGAAATGGTTCGAATACCAAATTGAGCTCCGAGAATTGAATCTTCATGGAATTGGCTTCAGCCGACCATCCACTGATCGGTTCAACAATAAGGCCGATTAAGAAAAAAGCATAGGTAATGAGTGTAAAATAGAGATCGTATTTCCGCCACTTGATTTGCATGATAAAAGATTTATGCAAGAATACCTTGCCATCGTTCCAAGCGGAAAAATAAGTGATAAAACATTCAAAAAATGGTACGAAATAAAAAAGGCCGGTATTCCGGCCTTTTCGTTTATTCTCTTTCAGGAGCTAAAGATACTTTTTCAGGAGATCTCCATAAAGAAGAAAGCAACAGCTCTCTCATGAATAAGAACTCCTTCGGAAGTCTGTCGTAGAGCTTTGAAAACAATTCCTCGTGTGATAATAATTCTTGTTTCCATGTTTCGCGATCAACTAGCATCATATTATGGAAAACTTCTCTATTGAAGTCTTCTAAGCCATTCCAGTCCATATCACGGTAACGAGGTCTCCAGCCAATTGGGCATTCAACAGCGGCGGCTTTTCCTTTCACTCTTCCAACAATCCATTTCAGCACGCGGAGGTTTTGACCAAAGCCCGGCCATACAAACTCTCCCTTTTCATTTTTATTAAACCAGTTTACGCCAAAAATTCTTGGAGCATTGGGTAGGTCGCGTCCAAATTGAAGCCAATGATTAAAATAAGATCCCATATGATATCCCATGAAAGGCAGCATTGCATATGGGTCACGACGCACTTTTCCAATTTCTCCAAACGCTGCGGCAGTCATTTCACTACCCATAGTGGCAGCTAGATATACACCAAAACTCCAGTTGAAGGATTGGTAAACGAGTGGAACAGCGGTGCTTCTTCTTCCACCAAAAATGAATGCCTCAATAATAACACCCTCAGGGTTTTCCCAGTTCTCATCAATTGCAGGGTTTTGATATGCCGGCGCAGTAAAACGAGCATTGGGGTGTGCAGCAGGTTTGCCACTGCTTTTATCATAAGGTTTGCCATGCCAATCGGTCAATCCATCGGGCACTTCTTTGGTCATACCTTCCCACCAAACATCACCATCAGCTGTAATGGCAACATTGGTAAAAATGGTATTTGCCTTGATAGACTCCATAGCATTCGGATTTGTTTTGGCATTCGTGCCTGGAGCTACGCCAAAATATCCTGCTTCCGGATTGATTGCATAGAGCTTACCATTTTCGCCTTTATGGATCCAAGCAATATCATCTCCTACAGTACTCACTTTCCAATCATCCATTCCTTTCGGCGGAATCATCATTGCAAAATTGGTTTTACCGCAAGCACTTGGAAAAGCTGCCGCCACATAAGTTTTTTCGCCTTGTGGATTGGTTACACCGAGTATAAGCATGTGTTCTGCAAGCCAACCTTCTTCCTGTCCCATAACTGAAGCAATTCGGAGCGCAAAACATTTTTTTCCGAGAAGCGCATTGCCGCCGTAGCCACTTCCATAGGAAATGATCAATCTTTCTTCCGGAAAATGGGAGATGTATTTAACGGTGGGGTTGCAAGGCCATTTACTGTCCTCTTTTCCGGCTTCTAATGGAGCGCCATTGGTATGAACACATTTTACAAAACCATGTTGGTAGATATAAGGCAAAATGGATGCACCCATTCTCGTCATGATTCTCATATTCACCACCACATATTCAGAATCTGTTATTTGAACACCATATCTTGATAATGGAGATCCTACAGGTCCCATGCAAAAAGGAATCACATACATGGTTCTTCCTTTCATGGCTCCGGCAGTTAAGCCTTCCAAAATGTTTTTCATTTCTCGAGGTTCCATCCAATTGTTGGTGGGTCCTGCATCTTCTTTTTTTCTGCTGCAAATAAAAGTGCGGTCTTCTACACGCGCTACATCACTTGGATCACTAAAGCAGGCGTAGCTGTTGGGGCGTTTTTCAGGGTTGAGTTTGATAAAAGTTCCTTTCTTCACTAGCAAATCGCATAAAGAATCGTATTCTTCCTGACTGCCGTTGCACCAATGAATATTGGTAGGTTGTAAATGATCCGCCATCGATTTGATCCAGCCCTCTAATTCGGCTTGGGCTGTTGAATGTTCTTTCGACGGAAACACAGAATAATGATACATAACAAGCTTGATTCGTGAGAGAATAAAAAACTAACGAATGCAAGTTAATTAAATTATATTTGGAAAGAATGATATTGATAGTCAATTAGTATGATTTGCCTCATAGCACAATTTTGCTTCATAAAATGAAATGGTTTTGGAAACTTTTCTGGCGATTGAAAGGTTGGTCAACTCAAGGCACCATTCCTTATAACGAACCTAAACTTCTGTTATTGGTGGGGCCTCATACAAGTTGGATGGATTTTGTAAATGGGTTGGCAGCTCGTTCTGTATTAAATATTCCCCACATTCGATTTATCGGTAAAAAAGAGCTGTTTGATGGCCCATTTGGTTGGTTTTTTTACGCAGCCGGTGGAAAGCCGGTTGATCGAAAATCTTCGCATGGGGTGGTGGGAGAAGTGGCGCATTTATTTAATACGCATCCTAAATTTTGGTTGGCAATGGCACCAGAGGGAACTCGAAAGAAAGTAGACGGTTTACGAACCGGTTTCTATCATATTGCATCCGAAGCGAAAGTGCCCATATTATTAATTGGAATGGATTATGAAAAAAAGAAGTTGATTGTAGACAAGCCCTATTTGCTTACCGGGGATCAACAGAAGGATTTTGAATACATCTATTCTTTTTTTGGAGACATCAAAGGTGCATTCCCTAACCAAGATTTAAGGCATCTCAAACCTTTGCGTAAATTTTGAATTTCTGGAGAGTTTTTTGTTAAAATTGATGGCAGAACTTGGTTTAGCCAATACCTTTGCACTCCAAACATTCAAAACCAATTGAAATGACAAGTAGATTTTTATTACTGATCGTAGCTGTCGCAAGTTTAAGCTCTTGCGTAAGTACAAAAAAATTTAAGGCTGCTGAGGCTGCGGCTTTAGCGAAGTACAACGAATTAAATGCTGCTTACCTAAAATTACAAGGAGATGTAAAATCTTGTAATGATGATAAGAATGAACTGGCAAAAAAGAACGCCGGTTTAACAGCAGAAGTAGACGGTTTAACAAAACAAATCGCTTTCCTCAAAGAAAACAACACTCAAGCGTTGAAGCAATTACAGGACCTTTCTGTTATCTCTGCTCAACAAGCTGAAAACATTAAGAAGTCACTTGAAAACATCGGTGCAAAAGACAACTACATTCAAACGCTTCAAGAGCAAATGGCTCGCAAAGATTCATTAAACCTTGCTTTGGTTATGAACTTGAAAGGTGCTGTTGGAAGCATGGATGATCAAGACATCAATATCAAAGTAGATAAAGGTGTTGTATACATCGATATCTCAGATAAACTTCTTTTCAAAAGCGGTAAATATGAAGTAACTACTAAAGCTCAAGAAGTGTTAGGTAAAGTTGCTGCAGTTTTGAAGAATCAACCGGAATTAGAATTCATGGTAGAAGGTCATACTGATAATGTTGCTTACAGCAATGGAGTTTTGGTTGACAACTGGGATTTGAGTGTGAAACGCGCTACTACTGTGGTTCGTTTGTTGCAAAAGAAATATGGTTTGAATCCTGCTAAAATGGTTGCAGCCGGCCGTGGAGAATACAAACCACTTGTTAGTAACGATACAAAAGAGAACAAAGCCATCAATCGTCGTACACGTATTGTTGTATTACCAATGTTGGATCAGTTCTTCCAATTGTTAGAACCAAAGAAATAATTAGCTAAAGCTATAAAAGAAAAGGCCGAAGTATTTACTTCGGCCTTTTCTTATTCGTAAGGTCTATTAAGCATTCATCAATTTTTTCTTCCAAAACTCAACTGTTCGCGACCAAGCTAATTTTGCTGCAGCTTCATTGTATCTCGCGGTTGATGTATTGTTGTGAAATGCATGATTCACTCCGGCATACATATAGAGTTCGTAGTCAATTTTGTTTTCTTTCAAGGCGCTTTCATATGCCGTAATACCTGCGTTGATGCGTTCGTCGAGTTCAGCATAGTGCAATTGAACTGCCCCTTTAATCATTCCCACCTGAGTAGGTTCAGGTTGTCTGCCATAGAAAGCAACAGCAGCCTTCATATCGGCACTGTTTACGGCTAGTTGATTGGCAATCCCTCCGCCCCAACAAAATCCTACACAACCTATTTTTCCGGTACTGTCGGATCTCTTCGCAGCATAAGCAACGGTGTCTTTGAAGTTTTCTAAATTGGCTGCGGCGTCTAGTTTGGCAAATAAGGCTCGTGCTTCGTCCTCATTAGCAGGTGTTCCACCAAACGGAGAAAGTGCATCAGGCGCAATTGCAAGAAATCCCTCTTTTGCTGCTCTTCGAGCAACATCTTCAATATGCGCATTGAGTCCACGGTTTTCATGGATCACCAGCACTGTTGGGTATTTGCCTGCTTTTACAGGACGGGCAATATAGGCATTCATATTACCCGACTTTACCGAAAAACTCACTTTTTCGGTAAAAAGTTCTTCGTCGATTTCCGAGGTTTCTGCAATCGTGTAATTGCCTTCTAGATTGGGCAATACATTCAGTGCGGCCGTTAAACTACCGGTTAGCAATACCAAACGTTTGAGGAAAACCTCTCTGCTGAGTGGTTTGTGGGTGTACTCGTCGTAGAGCTTTATGATTTTAGGATCCATATCCTAATTTACTGCATTTTAGCCTACCTCGCCTTTAGAAACTAGTTGAACGGCGGTACGTATCAGATCATTCTCGAATCCTTTTTGAAGTAAGTGATCGGTGGTTTTAGAGAGCTTAACAAACTTGTTAACTCCTGGACCGCTTACAGATTTCCATTTTTTCTCCGTTAGGCGTTGCAGACAATCCTGGTATTCCTGTTCATCAATGGCTTTCAACGCTTTTTTTATGCAATAAGGACTTACCCTTTTTTGCTTTAGTTCATAGGTGATTTTCACTCGTCCCCACTGTTTCATTCTAAATTTCCCACCGGCAAATTGAATCGCAAAGCGCTCTTCGTTTAAATAGTCCTCCTCAATTAACTGCGATAAAAGCGTTTCCACGTCTTGCTTATAGAGTCCAAATGAATAGAGTTTTTCCTTCACTTCCTGGTGGCAGCGTTCTTGGTAGGCACAATAGTGGCGAGCTTTCTGAAGGGCCTGCTCTTTTGTAAACGTTCGTTGAAAAGGCATGACGCAAAATTAGCCCATTTCCTCCCCGTTTCCGCCCAAAATAGAGGTGAAAAACAACTGATTTTTGACCCTAAAACCTCCTAGAAATAACCGTTGTGCCGTAAAATCACAGGTAATCCACTATTTGGTAACATTCATACGCTTTTAGTTAAAAATCAGTAGTTTCGCCCCCTATAATAATTATTAACTCTGTTTATGAAGTTCATCGTTTCGTCCTCAGCATTATTGAAGCAATTGCAACAGATCAGTGGGGTAATTAATGCAAACACTGTACTCCCTATTCTGGAAGATTTCCTTTTTGAAGTAGAAAAGGGTAAGTTGACAGTAGTAGCGACTGACCTTGAAACTGTAATGAAAATTCAATTGGAAGTTGAAGCAAAAGATAGCGGTAAAGTGTGTATCCCTGCAAAAATCTTAATGGATTCACTCAAAAACTTACCTGATCAACCGCTCACTTTTAATATCGATAAAAACTTTGGTGTTGAAATCACTTCCGATAACGGTAAGTATAAAGTGATGGGAGAAAATCCAGATAATTTCCCTAAAGAACCCGCTGCTGATGATACCTCATCCTTTACAATGACCTCTAGCGCCTTGGTAACTGCCATCAACAAAACACTTTTCGCAGTAAGTACCGATGACCTTCGTCCAGCTATGACAGGTGTTTTCTTTGAAATGGATAAGAAGTATATCCAGTTCGTAGCTACAGATGCTCACCGTTTAGTTCGATACAAAAGAACGGACGTTGCCTGCCCCAAAGCCGGTAACATGATTGTTCCAAAAAAGCCGCTTACATTGTTGAAATCGGCCATGCCTGATAATGAAGACGAGTTAACCATTAGCTACAATGCAAATCACCTTTTTGTGCAACACGGAACTACTCAATTGAGCTGCCGTTTGATTGATGCTCGTTTCCCTGATTACAAAGTGGTAATTCCTTCTGATAACCCATACAAGCTGAACGTTACGAAAGCTGATTTCCAAAGCGCTCTTCGTCGTGTAAGCATTTTCAGTAATAAAAGCACTAATCAAGTTGTTTTGAACATTACCGGTAGTGAATTGCAATTGGCTGCACAAGACGTTGACTTCAGTTTCGAGGGTAACGAAAGAATGAAATGTCAGTACAATGGCGAAGACCTTCAAATTGCCTTCAATGCGAAGTTTTTGATTGAAATGCTGAATGCTGCAGAAAGCGACGATATTGTAATGGAGCTTTCTACTTCTACTAAGGCCGGTATCATTAAGCCAACCGATCAAGGCGAAAGCGAAGATTTGTTGATGCTGGTAATGCCTTTGATGTTGAACAGCTAATACAATTCCAGTAGAAATACTTTATATTAGTTCCCGCGAGTATTCGCGGGAATTTTTTTTAAAGCTTGTTATATGCAAAACTTTCTCGAATTCTTCAGTCATATCAAAACCTGGCAATTGTTTCTGTGGGTGGCCTTTTGGATGGTAGGATTTGGTTTATTAGAGCAACTGACACCTGTTTTTGGTTTTCAATACAAAAGATGGAAGCATGCCGGAGTGAATTTGAGCTTCTTGCTCACTACCGCAGTGGTGAACTTTATTGTTGGCTTGGCAACTGCAGGAGTTTATACTTGGGTCCAAGATAAGCAGATTGGAATCATTCACTGGGTTCCAATGCCCATTTGGCTTCAACTACTTGTATCAATTTTATTATTGGATTTTATAGGAATGTATTGCAGTCACTACGTGCTGCATAAGTACAAATGGTTTTGGAAGTTTCACATGGTGCATCATAGCGATACCCATGTAGATGTTACCACCGGAACACGCCATCATCCCGGCGATTGGTTGATACGTGAAGCGTTCGCACTCACTGCAATAATCATTACCGGAGCGCCCGTTGCCTTTTATTTTGTGTTTCGATTCTTGAATGTGATTTTTACTTATCTCACGCATGCCAATATTCGAATTCCAGCTTTTTTAGAGTCCTCGCTGGGCCTTATTTTCGTAACACCCAATATTCATAAATTCCACCACCATTTTGAACGTCCTTGGACAGATACTAATTTCGGAAACATCTTTTCACTATGGGACCAACTGTTTGGAACTTTTGTAAATGGAGATGTTACAAAAGTGAAATATGGACTAGATGTATTGGAAAATCGTTCTGATGAAAATGTACTGGAACAGTTAAAACTTCCTTTCGACTCCAGTATCAAAACGGATTATTAGCAGTAGAAGCTTCATTCACTTAATTTTGCAACAAATAAGATCGATGAAGAAAGTTGCGATGATTCCCGCCCGATACGCGGCTAGTCGTTTTCCGGCTAAACTTATGCAAGTGCTTGGCGACAAATCAGTGATTCGCCATACCTACGATAATACCATTGCTACCGGTTTGTTTGATGAAGTGTGGGTGGTTACAGACAGTGATATCATTTTCAATGAAATTGTTTCTAACGGCGGTAAAGCGTTGATGAGTAAGAAAGAACACGAAAGCGGAAGCGATAGAATTGCGGAGGCCGTTGCCGATATGGAGGTTGATATTGTAGTGAATGTTCAAGGCGATACACCTTTTGTGAAAAAAGAGCCCTTAGAGCGGTTATTGAATTGTTTCAATGATCCTACTGTTCAAGTAGCTTCCATGATGCAAGTGCTTACGAAACAAGAGGAAATCAACGACCCTAATTTCGTTAAAGTGGCTGTTGATAGAAACATGAACTCCTTGTTTTTTAGTAGATCCGTAATTCCCTATCCACGCGATACAAAAGCGACTCTTACCTATTATGAACACATTGGTGTTTACGCATTTACCAAACAAGCTCTGTTGAATTTTACAAACTGGCCAATGACGCCATTGGAAGCCGCTGAGAAAGTTGAATGTTTGCGCTATTTGGAATATGGCGTACCCCTGCGAATGATTGTAGTAGATTATATGGGTGTGGAAATTGACACTCCGGAAGATATAGCAAAAGCCCTAAAGGTATTGGGTTCATAAAAAAAGGGTCTCGAATTATCGAGACCCTTTTTCTATTCTTTCTCAACCAATTTCTTTTCAAGATCCTCCAAAGAAACACCTTTGGTTTCAGGTACTTTGGTAAGTACCCAGATGAGTTGTAATACCATCATGATTGTAAAGAATACAAAAATAATATAAGGCTTGTCTTTTAAGATGCCGTCTTTGTCGTCTAAGAAAACAGGTGTAATCAATGTAATCAATGCTGCAAATACCCAGTGAACACTCGCGCCGAAACCTTGCCCCACAGCTCTTACCGAATTGGGGAACACTTCTGAAATAAATACCCAGATCACTGCACCTTGACCAATGGCATGGGCTGCAATAAATAATAATATGAAAAATAGTAGAATGCTTGGAGAAGCTGCAGCATAGAAACACCATGCAACTGCCGCAAGGCTAATTATGTAACCAAAAGAACCAATTACCAATAAAGTCTTTCTTCCAACCCTGTCAATTAAGTACAAGCCCACAAAGGTGAAGAGCAAATTGATACCACCAATGGAAATCGACTGGAACAAAGAATCTTTGGTGGCTACGCCGGCTCTTACCAATAATTCGGGTGCATAATAGAGAATGAAGTTGATACCGCTTAATTGGTTAAAAAATGCTACCCAGAAAGCAAGCATAAGTATGCGTCTGTATTTCGGTTTTAAGATAGAGTCATTGGACCCGGCAACATGTTTTCCTCCTTCTTGAATTTCTCTTATTGACTGGTCGATATCTTCAGTTCCTAAAGTGGCCAACACTTTTTTGGCCCCTTCGATATCATTTTTCGAACTAATTAACCAACGAGGACTTTCAGGAACCGCCATTACAAAAACAGTATATAAAACCGATGGTATCGCTAGTACTCCCAACATCCATCTCCAATCATTGGCGCCATCAAAACCTTGTAGGAAGTAGTTCGATAAGAAAGCGATCAGAATACCAAACACGATATTAAACTGATACATCGCTACCAGTCTACCTCGCATTTGTGCCGTTGAAATTTCTGAGATATAGGTAGGTGCTACAACAGAAGACACGCCAATTCCAAGTCCACCAAGAATTCTAAAAATGGAGAAAGTGTAAGGGTCTTGGGCCAAGGCAGATCCAAAGGCCGAGACTGTATAGATAATTCCAATAGCTAACAGTACTTTCTTTCTGCCATATTTTTCAATGGGCCCTCCGGCAAATAATGCACCGATTACAGTACCCCACAATGCAGCAGACATGATAAACAACCCGTGAAAGAAGGGTGTAGTGTGCCATAGCTCTTTAATGGGAAGGTTCGCACCTGAAATAACTACAGTATCGAACCCAAAGATAAACCCGGCCAAAGCGGCCACAATGGAGTACATAAACAGTTTAGCCTTATTCATATGCAGCAAGTTTGATTCTAAGATAGGGAAGAAATTAAGAATTAGGAACTAACAATTAATAATATATACTAATATCCTTGAATATCTTTAATTCATAGCTTGAGATGTTTCTGTACTTTTGCAATCAACTATTGTAGTTCCTACTATGAAATTCAGAAACTTTAAAATGGTGGGTTACGTTGTATATGGACGTGGCTCATTTAACCAACTCGACGAAATTTTAGCTCCGCAAAGAAAAGGCGACGCGCCAATGATCTTCTTGGTAGATCATTTTTTTGACGGAAAGCCCTTGCTGAACAGAATTCCTGTAAGAGGAAAAGATAAAGTGATTTTGGCCGATGTTACTTATGAACCTAAAACAACACAGGTTGATGCCTTGGCCAAACAATTAAAAGAAGAGTTTGGTACCGTTAGTGGAATCATCGGTATCGGTGGAGGTAGCACCATGGATTTAGCCAAAGCGGTTGGCCTAATGATGAACAACCCCGGCTCTTCAGCTGATTATCAAGGTTGGGATTTGGTAAAAGTTCCCGGCGTTTACAAGGTGGGAATCCCTACCCTCAGTGGCACCGGCGCTGAAGTATCGAGAACAACCGTATTAACGGGTCCTACTCGTAAATTAGGCATGAACTCCGATTTCACTCCTTTCGATCAAATTGTATTGGATCCGGAATTAACAGCCAATGCTCCCGCCAATCAGCGCTTCTATACAGGTATGGATTGCTATATCCATTGCATCGAAAGCTTGGAAGGAACGTATTTGAATGAGTTCAGTAAGAGTTATGGAGAAAAAGCACTCCAGCTATGCCAGAAAGTATTTGTTGAGAAAGATACATGGGATGATACTTGTGACGATATGTTGATGATGGCCAGTTATGCCGGTGGTATGAGCATCGCTTATTCTCAAGTTGGAGTTGCACATGCAGTAAGTTATGGCTTAAGCTATTTACTAGGAACCAAACACGGAATTGGTAACTGTATTGTAATGAATCACCTGGAAGAATATTATCCTGCCGGTGTGAAAGAATTCAAATACATGGTAGAGAAGAATCAAATTGAGATTCCTACCGGTATCTGTAAAGGACTAAGCGATGAGCAGTTCAATAAAATGATGGATGTGAGTTTGGGCATGAAGCCTTTGTGGGAAAATGCCCTCGGAGCTGATTGGGAAAAAATTATGACGCGCGATAAACTCCGCGCGCTTTACGAAAAGTTATAGCATTAAAAAAGCCCCGGTCCTAAGATCGGGGCTTTTTTATGAGATTAGTAATCTGAATAAGCTGTGGCTTTCATCAACACAATATTGACCTTGCTTACATTTTTTTCGTAGTACTTATTGCTTATCAGGGCTTTCCATTCAGGTGAATCGAAGAACTCTTTCCAATGTTGTTCTCTTGCTTCCATGCTTTCAAAACTCGTCATATACATAAGATTGGGCAT